>MDTG01238128.1_pt1 | contig 60278 bp, 72 predicted proteins | sample 811421 | NCBI WGS metagenome assembly MDTG01 (sample SAMN05326645, study PRJNA326480) | marine metagenome | isolation source: seawater | place: Pacific Ocean: South East | collected 2011
ATTTAGATATAGCTGGGCAAGCAATTTCTGCTGTTAAAGGAGAAGAATATAAGAAGAGTAGGATATACAAGAGTGATGTTGTAAACCCTTTAGCTAGTGTCATGCAACAGTACAGGAAGCTAACTAAGAATGATGAGAATAAACTTGTTGCTGCGGTAAGAACTCTTATAGAGATAACTATAGGAGCAAAGATGGACCCTTTCTTTGGTTTATATAATTATTTTGGAGGTGAAGAAGAGGATGTAGATGCAGCAATGTATGATGTACTTGGTATATCTCCATCTTACCGACCTAAGAACGAGGGTGGTAAAAAATCTAAAGTAGATAAAAGGCGTTTAAAGAAAATGCTTCCTGATTTATATGGACCTGACAGTAGCTTAGAGCCTATAAAACAAATAAAAAAAGACCAGAGAAAAATGAGAAGAGATATCCAGAAAGAAATAGACGCAGCTTTGGGTCTTGATTAATAATACCTAGCGTACTTAAATGTTTTTTGTTTTGGGTATTGCACGACTAGCTCTGAGTTTAGTTCTGTAGTACCCATCCAGGATACGGTTCCGTATATATCTTTTACCTTACCATACATAATCCCATCCTCACAAGCCCATATTATTACTGGATTCAAACGCTTCATTGAAAGCTGTGATAATTTATTTAATGATATTGATAATGGGTAGCACTCGGTTACTTTCTTTTTAGTAGGGATAACTATTACAAATGAGATAAGCTCTCCCTCTTGACTATATATTCTGTAGTCAACATCGCCAGGTCCAAGCTTTTTAAAAGACCCTTCAAACCTTTCAGCAAACTTAGTTACTGCTTTTAATTTTTGATTCATTAAAATACGTGAGTTAACCTAGCTATCTGTCCGTATTCTTTGTGATGTATAAAAGCTTCAACACCCTCTACAGCTCCAGTGTATCCGTTTCTATGATGCCAGCTATCTGCTGGGCTTGGACTCCTTAAACTCTCTACGGTACATCCTATGTAGTCCTTACTTGTTTTGTGGTGGATGTGATGCGTATAGAAATAACGCTTCTTACATTTACTCCAGTCCTTACTTTCGTGAGCCATAAGGTTAGGTAGGTCAGCTACTTTAGCTCCGTCTCCATGAGTAGTACCTATTAAATTATTATGATACGTAAAATATTTTCTATGTGAAATACCTGTGTCGAAGGTTATGTTTTTGCAATGCCTAAAATGACTTTGTATTGTTTGAGCTAACATAAAACCGCTAATGTAATCGTGGTTACTTGGGTTAAATGTAAAGTGTATATCAGCTATTGATAGAAGAATCTCAAGCACATCTACATAAAGCTTCTTAGCCATTATAAAATTATCATACCACATCCCTTCCGTATCCTGTGGCGTGCCACTAGTTGTCTTACGATGTGGTGTATCAATATGAAGAATATCATTCCCTCCAATAAAATTTATCTTATCTATATCAAAACCATTGGATGATTTAAGTATACCTCTTACTCCTTTTAAAACTCTTTTAACTGCTAGCTGAGAGTTATATTCCTGTCCTGTTTCTAGCCTTGTACATAGCTTTCCTATGTGTATATCAGCAGGGTCTAACACCATAAGGTGTCCAGCTTTAGATTTCTTTCGTTTAATTTTAGGATACTTTGGTGAGTGGTTATCTAAATCTTCAATTAGATTTTTAATAAACTCATTTCTTTGTACTGTCTGAAAGTTGGGGTTCTTAACAAATAAACTAGCGTCATTGTTCTTAATCCAAGCATGTTTTACATCATCAATATGAACTCCGCTTTCGTCAGCTGCTTTCTTAAGACCTCTGTACTCTTGAATAATATCAACTTCGTCTTGTTTTAATCTTAATCTTGTGGTATTTCTATCTGCTTCTGACATTTGATTAGGTTTTATAAATCATCTTCCATTGAATCTATCATTAGTTTTAGTTGGAAGATTAAATGTTTTGCAACCTCTTTACACTGACCGTAGTCGTGGTCTATCAATGTCTCATAAATTTCATCACAAGAGTCGTGGAGTTCATTTGTTAAAATATTAACATGGGTTATTCTCTCCTGCTCTAATGATGTTTTTTTATTCATTAATATTGTATCATGCTTGACAGATTATTGTTTCAAATTCATTTTTGTTTTTCCAATCAAAAGATTTTAATATCAGGGATACTCTTGAGTCATATTCTTCTCTTTGTTTTCTTGTAAGAGACCTGTATTTCTTTTCGTTTTCCGTATATTTAGAAGTTTTTTTAAACGATTTAACTTCTAAATTTAGACATTCTATCTCCAAATTTAATGTTTTTATTTTATTCTGCAAAGAATAAATATATTTATTTGTTTTATTAATTTCTATATCTATGTGTGTAGAACCATCAAAATCAAAAAAATCTATAAATGATTTAGAACATTGTAGGTATAATTCATAAAGTTCTTTGTCTACTTTTATTACATAATCAAATCTTTTATTATAATGTAATATAGTTGCGTGGTCTTTGTTTATATACTCTCCAGTCTTAGTAGCAGTTGACCTTGTATGTTTCATAAAAATATTAGCAAAAACCATTCGTGCTTCTACTATTCTTCTTTTTCTTGATTTACTCATTAAGTCAACGTCAAAAACCTCGTTGACAATTTGTTTTAGTTTTTCGTGTTTAGTCATAATAATATTTTATTTAATAAATAATAATCTAGATATGTGTCTGAATCTACAATCTCTAAATCTAGAAAATAAGTGATTGAGTCCTCTTCTTTTTGATATTTAACCAGAAAATATACTGGCGTTTTTATATTCTTTACTACACCAGCGTAAGTTGTTGACCAGAATTTTGTTTCAGGTAATGTCATTGCATTCCAGTCTATCTGATTAGATATTTCTACTGCAATTAAAGGATGTAAATCATCTAGTGTATCTAAAAAATCACCATCAATTTCATACATGATTTCACCCTCTGTATACTTCAGTTTTGCACCCATGCTTTTTTAGTTCTTTTAATCTGTAACTTTGAAGAGGTGAGAGTTTGCCTTCTGGTTTCTTTACCTCGCTAAATAAAACTTTACTATCTGGAGGTATAGCAATCAAATCTGGTATGCCATTCTTATTAGTCTTAAGAAGCTTAATAACATAATAGCCTTCACTCTCTAATTCTTTTATTCTTTTTTTTTGTATCTGCTGCTCAGTCATTCAAGACAAAGTTACAAAAAATCTTTTTTGAAATGACGTAAAGTAAAGTCCTTCTTTTTAGTTACAGCTTTGTATATCTGTTTCTCTATTCCACCTTTAGCGAACACCCAATACACATCGGACTCCAATCTTTCTTTGGTAGTCATCCTGTCTCTGGATTGCCAGTAGCTGGTAGCTGAGAAGTCTATATTATAATACACAAGAGCTTCTGCTTTCCTAAGACTTATTCCTTCCCTACCACTGACTATCTGTAGGGCTATACTCTTGTGTGTATTATTAAAATCATCCAGTTCGGTACATAATTCATCTCCATATACTTCCTTCAGAGCTTTGAGTTCTGCCTTGAACTTATAAAAGATTCCAATCTTTACGTCTCCAAAGTTGTCGTGTATAAATTGAGCTTTGCTGAGGTCTAGTATAGTAGAGTTGCCAGACTCAAACTTAACTGTTCCAGAGAACATCTGGTGTAACTTCATCATAAGCTTAACAGGAGTATCAGCTAAGATAGTTTCCTCACTCCCCTCTATTACTAAATCTTTTTGGAGTTTCTTGGTTAAGTTGTACGTTAGGTCACTCATCTCTACCTCAAGCACATGCTCTTTTGTGTCTACCTTGAAGCCTGCCTCCTTCTGAGTGTATGAGATGGTGTAAGGATTCATCTTCTCTATGATAGAGTCGTAGCCCCTGCTGTAATCTCTAATATACATACTATTAATCTTACGTTCTCTTACGTCCACATAGTCGTGGCAGAACTTATAAAAGTTTGCATACTGCCTGAAGGGATTGCGTGGAATACCATACACCTGGTGGTACATTTGACTGTACGACTCAGGTGTAGGTGTTCCTGACAACAAACAGACATCACAACCTGTTTTCGATATAAGAGCCTTAACATCTTTAGCTCTCTTGTTTGGTTTAGGGAATGCTCCTGTTCCATGAGCCTCGTCTAATATTATCAAGTCCCATTTAATTTTAGGAAGCTTATGCATACTCTCATAGTTAATAACAAACAATACAAATGATGTAGGGCACATCATCTCATTGTCTTTTACTATGGAGCTTATCGCTTTCTTTTTAGTTAAAAAAAGTACGTGCTCATATCCCATCTTCTCTGCTATTCCTAAGCTAGTTAAGGTCTTACCGGTTCTAACTTCCATCGCAAGATATACAAACCCTTTGTCTTTTATTATATCTACGCCCTGTGCTATTATCTTTTTCTGATACTCTCTAAATTCTACCATTACATTAAAGCTGTTTGTATATTAACCTCGTCTTCTCTTTTAAGTCTTATCCATCTACCGGATGCATCTCTACCTTTCTCTGGCTGTGCTCCTGTTTTATAAACTGCGTATGCTGATAGCCATTTATTAAACTTAACGTGAGATATTGATAGCCTAGACTTAGGTCCATAATCTGGATACTCGGAAATAAAATCTAGATACAACCCATTGGTATGCATCCTGTGATTCACAGGTATACTAGCTCCGGCATCGGTTCCTTCAATCAAACCAAGCCACTCTATAAAATCATAAGAAGACTCTGCTGAAAGCTGTCTAATTTTTAGGTTTACGAACTTACTTTTAACAAGTCCTGTAGTCAAGTAATCTTGCATACAACCTACCATATAGTTATCAAACTTACACCACTCATCATCATTCCAATCTCCGAACATTAGCTTACCGAACTCATCTAGTGGAGTAAAGTTCTTATTATAATGCTGATGTAATTCAAGCTCCCACTTTCGTCTAGCAAATGAATTACCTGCACCTTTAATAGCATAGTTAGTAGTAATAGCAATCTTAGGAGATTTACTAAAAGGAATCTTGATAGCATCCTTGTTCTTCTTCTCAAGAGTAAGACCCTCTGTAACTACACTAAACAATCTTTCAAAATCAAAATGTTTTTTTACATCATCAAATACAAGTATCTGTGTATCTGCTGATACTAGCTGATAAGCAAAAGCCCTTTCGAATGTAAATGATTTACCATCTATAGTCACTACCTTCTTCATTCTCTGTAGTGCATTCATAAACAACCCCTTACCTGTTCCTCCTTCTGGGTTATCGCTTATCACTTCATCGTTAAGTATAACAGCTGGACAATAAGATAAGTTCTTGTATCCATGCATTAGAAATCCAATCGTAGACTCCATAGATTTAATTCTGTCATGCTCATTATTACAGATGTTATGTATAAACTTTTTATAATCACACCCATCTGACGAGCACTTGTTAAAAGCTCTGTCTATGATATGGTCCTTCCATACGAATCCATTGAGGTCAATGTAATCAATAACCTCAACATCATTTTTAGTAACCTTGATAGCACAATTGTTATAGTATAGGTATGAGGTGCTTTTATTGTCCTCCACAAAGTATATATCAATTGTAGATAGAAGTGTTAGGAAATCCTCTCTGAAGTATCTTACTTGGTCTGCAAAGTGATTGTAAATTGATGAATCGTCTAGCTCGATTACGCTGTTAAGCACAAAATCTTTAATGTGTTTCTCATCTGTATGGTCTACCAGATTATTAGTGACCTTTACAAAAACGTAGTTCTTACTTCCCTCTGGGCAGTACTTATAGAATCCATTGTCCTCAAGGAATTGTTTAAATAGTATGTGTACTATCTTGATTACTCCCTTGTCAGACTTGGTCCAGAATTGCTTCTGCTGATTCTCCTCCTCTACTCTATTTAGGACAGCCTCAATTACGTTCGCCTCAATGTGACTGTCTTCCAGTTGAGACTTAATTTCTTTTTTTGATGCTCCCCTTCTGAGTTTAACTCTTATGTTATTAACTCTTTCCTCATCTTCATAATACTTAGTTCCGAAGTTCTGCTTCTGAGCATAAGCAGAATTAATAGTTTGATTTATTTCTCTGTCAGTAAAGTCTGAGGTTCTGTAATTCTGTAGAACATATCCGGCTAAGGATTTGTTTATTCCAAAATCATTAAAGGCTGATGCTAGGATATAACAGTTGTTGTTTCTCTGCCCTTCTACCATAGGATATTTTTTTACCCACCACTTTACAAGAATCTCTACTATCTTATTCTCATCTGTGATTGGTATTGTAGGGACATCTAGTTTGCTGTTTACCTCTGTATATTCTTTCTCTTTTATCTCCTCCCATACACTAGAGTTCTTGTTAACATAGATAAGAGGGTCATAAGATTCGTAGCATACTCTTGATAAATTTTTACACGTAGTATCAAAATGAGAGTTGTTATAATGAATCTCAAGGCTATTAAAATAATTAACGTGATTGTCTACGTCTTGAGGTATCTTAACTAATGCTTTTAAACCTTTACCAGAAGGAGATATAAACACAGAGTAAGTATAATTACTTTTTGTTAGCTTCTCCTTGTCAGTTAAAAGTTCTTTGTTGCTTTCATAACCATCAAAATCTAAGCATATAAGTCCAGAGTGCTCAATAATAGATTTGTCATTTCGTTTATTAAACTTACCGGAAAAACATATTGCTGGTAGATTCTTTTTTAGTTCGTTTCGCTGAGCTTTGTTCTTCTCAGTTCTTATCTTTTTAACAAGCTCTTTAGTAGCCCCACTTTTAATTCTCTCTAGTATAAAGTCTATGTCTCTAAAGAAAGGAGTTGAGGTCTCCTTTATGTTCTGAAAAATTGTGATTTCTTTAGCTGCCATGCTGTGTTTGAGTTATTTGTGTCGACTTTGTGTCGATTTTGTGTTAGTTAACTACCTGATAATCAGTAGTTGTGTTGAAAATGTTATCTTTTTAATCTCATATAGGGGAATAAATATAAATAAAGTATATAAATTATATAGTGTATATAGAAAAAAAAATCAACATCTAAAAAAAGGGGTGCTGTAAACACCCCATTTAGTCATACTAAAAAGGAAGGTCTTCCGACTCCTCAGCTTTAGTTTTTACAGGCTCATCTGTTTTCTTTGCTTCGAATGTATCCACAAACATATACGGATTTCCTGCTCGGCTCTCTTTGATTCCTAAATTTACCCAACCATTTTTTTGATTGGCTTTAAGAAAGCTAATAGCATCGTCTACTTTGATACTTAAACTTCCCAGAACAAAGTCTGGAGCATTTGCATGCTTTCTTCTAAATTTAAAACCATCAGCAAAAACTATTTCTTCTTTGGTGTTTGAATTATTCATACTCTTTATCTATTTTTATTTGTTGCTCCAATGTTTCCATAATAGCTAACATAATATCTTGTTTAGCTTTAAGCGATTTGCAGACCATCGGAACTTCAATCCACATAACACTTTCTTTTCTAAAATATTTCTTTAAAAACTTTTTAAACCTCTTCATAAAAGTAGAATTGGTCTAGGTCCTCTGAAGGATTGTCTCCATAAAACTTTCTGTATTGCTCAACAGCCTTGATTACTTTCTGCTCGCCTCTCTCTAGGCTCTCGTCACTAACAGGATACATCCCTAGCATACGAGTAGTCTTATCTATGACTAGAAATACTAATGGCTTATTGAAAAGTTCTTGATAGATATAAGCTTGGCTATCGTAATTAAAGTCACGAACACTCCATTTAAACTTATCTATAGCTCCAGTAGTTTTGATGTCTATAAGGTGCTCACTTCCAACTATATCTGCCTTACCTTTCCACATCTCTCCATGTATTTCTTTAACCATAGGTACTTCATACTGAACATCCTGCTCCTGTATCAAGGCTCTAAATTCATCTACGTTGAGCATCGTCTCAACTAAGTTCTCCATCATAATCTTTTCCTTAGTCAGAAGTCCAATCTTTAAATTGTTCTCCTCCAGAAATGAATCATAAGCCTTACCTCTCCTAGTTGCTAGGTCGATATGAGGTATAGCCTGTGCCTTCTCCGGCTCTAGAATTAACTGATGAAAATATCTTCCCACTAAAAAGTTTTTGTTATCCTCCTGTACTGCGTTAAAGTTCTTAGGATTCTTCAGTAGGTCTCCTATATTGGAATTGGAAAGATAGTTCTTCCCAACTCCGTTATAGTATTCGTGGTCGTCTTGTAGTAGTTTGATGATGTCTTTCATACCTATAAAGTTTTAGCTATTTCTTTCTTAACTACGCCTGTCATACTATATTTTTTAAGAAGATTTTCTCCAATAGTCTTAAGACCCAGCTCTTTATTATCAACTACATACTTCATAACCTTATCCCAATTATCATCGCCTACATTTAAAACTATTTTAGTTGGTTTCTTTGGAGCTGGTTTCTTTGGAGCTGGTTTCTTAGCTACTACTTTACTTTCTCCATTTGGAAGGTCCTCTCCAGCATAAACATAAAGACCTAGACCTTGTCTAGCTATAGCCTTAGTTAAACTTCTCTGAATAGTTTTATTCACATCTACAGAGGTAATCTTATCTACTAGAATAGAATTGTTTCTGAAGTCCATAACCGGAAGATATTCAATATGCTCCTGTCCTTCGATTGTTACGCCTGTTTTTACCCAAGCTGACCTACCATCTGTATGGTAGAACATACCATTAATATCCTCATAGATAGTATATGTAGCTGAAGGATAATGCTTCTTAACCTCTGCCCAAGCCCAAGCCCAAGATAGATACGTTAGGTTATTCTTTTTCTCTACTTTGTCATTTACATTGATAGAGTTCAATGTCTCGAATACTGATTTTGATTTACTCATAACTTTCTGTTTTAATTTTAGTGTTAATTTTATTATACATCTTAATAATTCTTTCTCTATGTGTCTTGAGGTGTTTGATTTGCTTTGGGTTTTGTTTTGTGTTCATCTCGTCCTTTATCTTATCCTCTATCTTCTGTAGTTTTAGATGATAAGTTTCGATACAAACATTATAAACTCCAAGCCTCCATCCTTTCTCTTTGAAATATTCCTTCTGCTGGTCTGTGATTATACGATAGTAATCTCCACCAAGAGCTGTGTTATGAATTGTAATTATTCCAGACTCTTCATCTAAACTAATTTTACATCCATATAGTATCCTAGCTTGATAGCTTTCGCCATCGAGATTAATTGCTTTATAATCTTCTACAGCCTGTGAGAATACATCTTCTAAAGTGTAACGCATTCGCTAATATTATTAATAATTTTTTTATAATCAGAGTCTTTTTTAGCTCTGTCTTTTACCTGTTTTATTCCATGAATAATGGATGAATGACTTATCTTGTATCCGTTATCCTCCATAAATTGTTGGATGTATCGTATACGCATAGGTCGTTTATGGCACAGGTAATAAAGTAGCTGTCTAGCATCTACTATGTCTCGTCTTTTATCTTTTGTAAAAAGTTCACTGGGTAATAGAGAGTATGCATCAGATACCTTTGATACATACCCATTAAAAATTGGATAGTGCATTTAATTAGTGTTTTAGTTCGGTGCAAATTTACGGAATGTTTATCTATTGTGCAAGGCTTGTCCGTTATTTACACATAAAATTTTAATTCTGACTCTAGATATTCAATCCTTTTTTGTAAGGTGTTTATCTTTTTTTGTAGAGCATCGACTCTGTATTGGTGTTCAATTAAAACTTGGTCTGTTGTCTGATTACTAAAATTTGTTTTCATAATTTATTTATTTTTAAAGGTTATTAATGGGAGGCTTTTATACCTCCCTTTAGTTTTTATTTTACTAATTGTATAAAAGTGTCTTTTCCTCTTGTGTTCCAGCCATCGCCAGTTTCCTCTACTACTGTTGTTAGCACTTTTAAGTCAAGTAGTAAAGCTACAGAGTCTACTACTTCTGTTTTGCTAATTCCCAACTTACCACCTCTCCATATTAGGTTTTCAAGATGTCTTACATTTCGTTTTTGCATTAAGTTTAAAAGTGATTTGATGTTTTTGTCGTGGTACATAATTTTTTGATTTTTAGTGTTTAAGATTAAGACCTCTATGCTTCACAGCATTGAGGTTTCGTCCTAACAGGACTCATCAGTTAATCTGTTAGCAGAAAAGTGATTCAGGCTCGTTCTCCTGTAGAGTACGAATCTTTTTAACCCACATAAACCAGTTGCCTGTCTTTATAGCTAAACCAAGTAGATACTCCACATCATCAATATCAGAAAAAAGGTATTCATCTATAGAGTCTCTGAGTCCGTTTAGTTGCCAGTACATCTCATCGTTGTACTCATAGCCTCCAAACTCAGTGAATATCTCCCAGCATTCATCATAAATTTGTTTACATTGCTTTCGCATAATCTCTAATGTAGTCTCCATATTATATAGTATTATACATTTCTTTAAAATCTTTATAGTTTCTAAGAATTACTTTCTGTATGCCCTCTCCCTCAGAGTTTAAGGCTTCCTCTTTACGACTCGCAGTTAGTCTCTTGATATCATTATCTCTCTTGTACTGGTCTAAAAACTTTTTCTCAGTCCTCTCTATCAATCCCCATATTAAGTTCTGCATACAGGTTCTAAATTGGTAGGACTCCCAAGTCCTGTTATAGTATCTTACCTTGCCTTCTTCGACAAAGTTTCCATCTATGTATAGCTCTGATTTGTGTCCCCAAGACCTACTTGTTGACCACCCACGACTTATGATGTCGTAGGTTCTTCCGTTAATTGTTCTAGTGTGTTTCATAATCTTATTTATTATTTTATAGGTTGTTTAGTTTTACTGATTTATTAAATTTACTATTTTACTTGCATATCCTCTACTATTCCAAGAGTAGTAAGTCTCAGTTGAAATAGCATTTAAGTTAATTGAAGGAATATTCAATTTTCCACCATTGTATTCTCTTGTGCCACCACCAGTAGTGTATCGTAGACCAGCACAAGATGTGTACTTATATTCACTCCAATCATAATAATAGTTTTTTATGTTTAATTCGTTTAATAGTCTCGATACCATTTTTAGTTGTGGCATTCTAGCACCTTTAACATCATTAGCTTTTAATTCTAGTCTTTTTAGTGTATTTTCTGATTTTTTAGTTAGTTTCATAATCTTATTTATTATTAAATTCATATCTGTAGAAATCTGCAACATCTATTAATTTTTGTATTAAATCATTTTTGCTATAATATATTAATTCTGATGCATCATATTCATCTGTAAGTAATCGTTCTAATTCTGTTATTATTTCTGTTCGTTTCATAATCTTATTTATTTAGTATGCTCTCGAAGGAAGCATTTGGTTTAAATCATAATCTTCTCCCAGCTCTTGCGAGAAGTATCTGCTGAGGTCATCTGCTAACTTCGTTAGCTCAGGATTGCCATACCAATCTTTGATAGTACAATCGTTCTGAACACTACCTAGCATCCCACCACCAAGATAGTTGCAGTATGCAGTCATCTTTTGGTCTTTGTAGCCATAAGGCGTTAAACTAATTTCAACCCCACCACCTCGTGATGTGATTCGTTCTCTTAAGATTTCAAATTGTTTCATAATATATAATTTTTAGATTAAGACAGGTATGCAATTAGACTGCAAACCTGTTTCGACCTGTGAGGTCTCGTCAGTTAATCTTCGTACTCATAGCCTTCCAATTCTAAAGCATACTCCATATCTTCACGTAGTTTCTCGTACACATCATCCCAAAGACCAGCCATAGCCTCATCAATCCAGTCGTAGTCTAGGTCATCAATGTAAATATGGATATCATCTTTGTCACACTCTCTTATAAATTGCTCTAGCCTTTCCCCTAAATCGCTGTCGTAGTAGTGTACATCCTCCTCAATATTGTATCTGTCATAAGGTGGAACGATAGCTACCCATAACTCATAGCCATCAGCTGTCGTTTGAGAGTAGATTGCAAAGTCCGGAGAGTTGTAGTCATCCGTTAGCTTAAAATCAAAGTGCAATTTAATGTTGTTGACCTGTACTTCAGTTCCATTGTACCACTCCCCAATACCTGTCTTTTCTAGTTTTTCAGTAATTAGTTCTTCAGTTAATTTTTTGATAATCATAATTAAATTTTTATGTCTTTCGACTGGTTAAGAGCCAGTATAAATACTGGCTTTCGGATAATAAATCCTCATCAGTTAACCTGTTAACTTAGCAGTTCAAATTCATCTACAAAGTAATGTACACCATTAAACTTGGTGCACCGGTTCTTCTCTAGTTCCTTACAGCATCTGATAAGTTCTGAGTAGGAGATACTATCTCTTGTTCTGTTCTGAGTATAAGCCATATCAATCATAGCCATTGCCTCGCCTAGTGTTTTCGCTACATACATAATTATAGGTTCTAATCGTTAGTGAAAATTTCATCCAGCAGATAGCCCTTCTTTCTCTCCAGTAAAGAGATGAAGTTATCTACGTGTTTCTCATCGTTAAATTGTCTCGTGATAATCCAATCTGTACCGAAGTCAGTCTTGAATTTTAGTGTTACCATAGTTGATTTCATAATATTAAATTTTAAGATTAAGACTGCCTCTCGGCAGTTTCGGTCTATCAGACCTCATCAGTTAATCTAGGTTTTTATTCTTTTTGTAATCTTCATACTGATGTACCTCGTCATCAAGCCAAGTTTCTGGGACTCCTACGACATCAACACCTTCGTAAGTAAGACACCAAAGATTTGCGTCCTCATCATCATAATCCTCATAGCTGTTATATACAAAACCTTTCTGTACTAAGCTACCTAATATTCCAGCTCTGCTACGAGTTTTTACATTTTCTTGAGTGAAGTCTGAGTGACCTGGCTCATTTTGTTCAAATTTAATTTCTTTTAATAGTTCTAATTCTTTTGATGTTATTTTCATAATATTAAATTTTTAGATTAAGACCACCGGTAAAGGTGGTTTCGTCCTTCCAGGACTCATCAGTTAATCTATATGCTCTTCCAGTGCTGATAAAACGTCATACATCATGTGCCGTTGCGTTGCATTGTGAATTACATTCTTTTCGATTAGCTTGTACATAAGAAATCCTAGGTCTTTAGCATTCAAGCTATCGACTTGGTCATTCCATTCTAAGCCCATCATATCCCATTGGGTATCATCCATTAAGTGTTCAATTTTGTTCATAATTAATAGTTTTTAGTTAGATACGAATTAAGAGCCATCTGCTGAAATATAGTACCTTTAAATTCTTTTAATATTTGTATTGCTCCCTCATCTTCCATAACTATTGAAGGGTTTACGCTATGCTCATTACAGAGCCAAATAAAATCTTTTTTGTTCATAATTTCTAGTTGTTTAATTGTTCACAAAAAGTCTATTTCGTTTTGCAAATTATCTATTAATTCTAGTACTTTCATACATTTGTTTTTATCGTAATTAGACATAATATAACTATATATTTCATCTAAATTGTTCTGTATATTCATATCTTTATTTATTTAGTTATTAATAGTGTAGTTATACTGCGTCTTTCTAGGTAGCATCCACCTTCCGTTATCTTGGATGTAAGGCCTTCCGTATTGGTCAAACTGGATGTCGTTAATCTGCTCTTCATTGTAGAAGTACAGGGCTAATTTCTGTAATTTGTTCATTGTCAAAATGCCTGTGTTTATCGCAAAGGACTTTATGCTAGGTTAGATGTGGTGGGCAATTTCGCTTTGCCTTTCGCTGTCTACAGCCACCACAGGTCTTGTTAATCAATATATCCCCAAATGCCCTTCTGCTGTAGCTTTCCGAGTATATAATGCATCTCTGCTTGTGTCTTACCTTCGAAGTCACTCTCGCAAAGTGATAGTGTATGAGCGATTATTTCTAGTTGGTCTTTCGTGAATTTCATAGCTCTATCTCGTTATTTGAAAGCCCTATGGTTAGAGCATGTCGGTTAGCACCATCAGCCCTGTTCCAAGCCGTTTTAAATTCACCTGTAGCTACAGCTGACATAAATCCTCCAGTAGTAGCTAGAATCCCTCGTTTCTTTGCTAGGTCAATGTCCTCGTCCAGTAAGCTAGTAGCTGTGCCTACACAAGCACCATTGTCAGAGTAGTTAGCGATTGCTACTAGCATCGTGTAGTTAGAGTAATTAACTCCTTCCGGTAGGTATCCCTTTGGATATCCTGATTTCAATTCAAATTTGTTCATAATATTTAATTTAAAAGTTAGCTACCGGTACTAGTATTGCTCTAGCTAGCCTGTCGTTCAGATACCGGTAATTTGTTTGTTTGTTCACACAACTTACGCCACAACTCGTTGATTATCAGTGAGATAAAGTTAGTAAATTATGCTAACTTGCTGATTATCAGTCTGTTATGTCTCAAAATGTCAAAGAGCTGTCTATCTCCGGTGTAAAAATAGTCTAAATCTAGATATCTCACAAGGTTTTTTTTACTTTTTTTTCGCTGTCTCTGTAATCCCAAGTATAACAAGGCTTTACAGAGGGTCTGTTCCCTATTATTTATTTGGGCTCGCTTCACTGGAGCAGAGGCTACCCTACTTCTCGTAGCTTGTAACAAGTTTAACTTGCGTTAAAGGTAGGGGGGATAGGGGTTGAGGGGATAGGTTAACTGGAGGGAAGGTATGTGTAATGTGGGATGCATAGGGGCTGAGGTACTGGTGGTACTAGGGCTGAGAGCTGTAGATAAAAACGGCAAAAAATCAGGAATAAAAATCCGGAATCGACACCCCCCCTGTCAATATTTTTTTGCGTTTCCGTAGAGGGCATGTGTGCGTGTGATGGGGTAGAACCCAAATACTAGATATATCTAAAAAAAAATTGTATCTTTACCAAAAATATATGATATGGATTTTGGAGATTACACAATAAGAAATGGAAGGCTAATTAACAATGCTCCTGATTTGGAGAGTGGTATAAGTAAAGCCGCACGTTTAAGACAAGAGGTTAAGCGTGGTAAACAAGTTAGAATTATAGCAGAGGCTAATGAGTTAGCTAATGCCAACATAAATTTATTCAAGAAACTATAGTTTGTTTTAGTTAGTGTTTGATGATTGACTAGTTTTAGTCAGAAAGAAGAGGGGTAGTTCCCTCTTTTTTTTATATTAGTGTTAAGTTAATGTTGGTTTAGTGTTGAGTTAGTGTTGACTTTTAATAGTTAACTAACTGATTATCAAGACTAGTGTTATAAATGTTATAAATAAAACCAAAACGTCAAAAATTTTTACATCAATAGTAGTAATAAAATATATATATATATAGAGCGACCTAACTTCGACATGTTATATATAAAATTATTTATTATATTTGCATTGAAATTAAATACACTAAAATTATGAATCAAGGATTTTCTCCAAAGGAGCTTCGCTTCGGAAATGATGGAAGGGATAAGTTAATATCCGGCATCACCCAATTATCAAATGCAGTTAAGAGTACATTAGGACCACAGGGTAACACAGTACTTATAGAATCACAGGAACATATAGGAGGTATTACTGTCACCAAGGATGGTGTTACGGTTGCTAAGTCTATTAGTTTATTAGACCCAGTCGAGAACCTTGCGGTTCGTATGATGAAGGAGGCTGCTGACAAGACAGCTACTACTGCTGGTGATGGTACGACTACTGCGATAGTATTAACGGAAGCATTAGTAAAGAAGGGAACAGAGCTTATTACAGACAATGTAAATCGTACGGAGGTATTGCGTAGTATGCATGAGCTCACGAAAGATGTTATAAAGGGTTTGAAGGAGGACTCTAAAAAATTAAGCCAGCGAAAGATGAAGGACGTTGCTATTATCTCTGCCAACAACGACAAGGAGTTAGGAAGTACGATAGCGGATGTGTATAAGGCTGTTGGTAAGGATGGTGTTGTTACTGTTGAGAAGTCACAGAGCAGCGACACGTATTATGAGACTACGAAAGGAATCAAGGTAGACAGGGGATATTCTAGTCCTTTGTTTATAAACGACCAGAAGAAAGATGAGTGTGTACTAGAGGATGTTCATATTCTGGTATCTGATGCTGAGATAAGTAATATACTTCAGATTGAGGGTGTATTAAAACCAATCATCCAGCAGAACAAGAGATTACTTATTATAGCACCTACGACAACCAATGTTATAAACACGTTGGCTGCCAATGTGATGAAGAACAATTTAAAGATATGTAACATAGCACCTCCGAACTTTGGTTACAAGCAGCATGAGCTTATGCAGGATATAGCCTATACGGTTGGAGCTACATATTTTTCTGAAAAGACAGGGGATGACCTCAGCATTATTAATGCAGAAGACTTGGGTCACGCTGCCAAGGTGATAGTTGGTCGTGGCTCAACAGTCATCCTAAAGGATGATTCTTCAGACCAAGAGGCAATTGACGGAAGGGTAGCTGAGTTAAAGGGTGCTCATGAGATAGCTAAGACAAAAACTGAGCGTGATTTTATAATGTCTAGGATAGCATCACTAACAGGAGGTATTGGTGTAATATATGTAGGAGGGAATACGGACCTAGAGCAGAAGGAATTGTATGACAGGGTTGATGATGCGGTATGTGCGGTACGCTCAGCACTAGAGGAGGGCATACTTCCTGGTGGTGGCATGGCTCTGTATCAGTTGGGTTATGAAATTTGTGAGCCTTGCTCACCCACAGCTGATGAGAAGATTGCAGCGGAGATTATGAAGTATGCATTAGAGGCTCCTGCTAGACAGATTATAGCTAACGGAGGTAAAGACTTTAGTAAGATATATCCTAAGCCACCAATTGTAGGTGAGGGTTATGATTTAAAAAACGACAAGCATGGCAACTTAATTAATATGGGTGTAATAGACCCATTAAAAGTTACACGAACTGCATTACAGAATGCAGTGTCTGTAGCCACAACGATATTATCTACTAATGCTATTGTAACGATGGCACGTTCATACGAAACTAAATAAATTATTAATTAATTAAATTCAAATAAAATGTCAATACACAATCAAATATTCGAAGAGTACAGAATCAAGAGAAAAGAAATAAACAAAGCTATCGAGCTTTTAAGACGGAACAACTATATAGTTCATAAAGTAAAAGAATACGAAAGCAAATAGATATGAATTGTCCAAATTGTAAAGCTGAGTTAATATGGGGAGGTGACCATAGTTATGAAGATTATGGTAATGAAGAGGAAGAAGGTATTGTAAGCAATTATAGTTGTTCTACGGATAATTGCACAACAGACTTAATTTTATTATATCAAAGAATATGAAGCTAATAGGAAAAAACATTTTAATAGATGTAATTAATGAGGAGATTAAAACCTCATCAGGATTATTATTATCTTCTGAAGACACGTCTCAGTTTCGATATAGTAAAGGAAAAGTAGTTGAGCCAGGAACGGATGTCGATGTTATAAGCAAGGAAGATGTTATCTACTATGACAAACGTCAGGGATACACAATGCTTATAGATAATAAAAAGTTTACGGTTATTCAAGAAAGAGATGTTGTGGTTGTTTTATGATGGACTGGGAATTAGAAATATCGCTTCATTTTCCTCATGACCGATTTATGGTAGGTTGGGAGTTTCTTAATCCTACCGAACAATATAATTATAGAACAATATCTTTATGTATATTTGTTGTAACTATAAGTTTAAATTTTTAACTATGTTGTATATTGTTGCCTTTTTATTAATTTTAATTGGAATTTCTTGTTGGCTAAGTGATTGATAGTATTATTTTTTACTATCTCTAATTTCTTTGTTCAATTGAATTATAAAATTTCGATACACCTTATCGGTGTATGATACATTTTTTGCAAAGATAGGATTAAATGAATTACTTGTAGGAATTTCTTGCCCTTCAAGTTTTTTATATATGCCACTAATTATTCTAATTGTTTTATAGGAGAGTTGATATAGTGCTTTTATATTTCTTACTCTTTTTCTAAACACCTCAATCCACCCATCTCTAAGTAGTTTATCAAAACGATTTACATCCCAGCTAAGCAGCTCATCAAATTCTTCGAACTTATCTTTTGAAAAATATTTTTCTGAATACAGAAACAAAAGAACATCAAGGTCAGCTTGGGTTAAACCGTATTTAGCTTTAATATAATATCGTATTACCCTCCAATATTTCAGGTAATCTGAACGTTGATTTGACATAAATTAAATTTCGTAACTTTGCAACAAAGATAAGAAATTATGTCAGACAAGAAAAACGATATTAACTTTAGTGATAAAGCTATAGAAACAATTACAGCTCTTTCAAAAAAGTTGGCTGCCAATCGAGAAGGTAAAAAAAAGACTACTAAAAAAAAGACTAAGCCTAAGCCCCCAGGTGTCAGAATATCAGGTATGGGGCAGTTAGGAAAGTTTAATAAATCTAGTAAATCAACAAGAACAGCATAATGGGAATAGCACTAGGTAATGGAAACGGAATACCGTTTGTAGAAAAAAGACAACCAATTATTATAACCGATTTCATCATTACAGAGATTGATGAATTTTGTATACAAGAAACAGGTGGAGCTAATGCAAGAATGCTACCTGAAAACTCATAAATAAAAAAACATGGCAAATTTAAAATTTTCACAATTCGCAAACAAAACATTAATAACTGACGTAGATTTTCTAGTTGGATATACTAACTTAGAAAACGTACGAATAAGCACTAGTGATTTGTTCGCTGGATTTGGTACAGGAACTCCTAAAGATATCACTATGTGGAATGCTGCAGGCACAGGTATAGTTGATAGTATAATGAATCAAAATGCCACTGACAATGGGATTGAAATATTTGGCGATTTATATGTAGAAAACAATTACACTAGTGGTGGAGACATAACATTAGCTAGTGGGGCTATTACATTAACATCAGGTAGTGTTACAGCAACATCTGGTATTGCGACTTTTAATAGTTTTGTAAAAACAGGAGGTACAGCACTAGAGTATTTAATGGCTGACGGTTCTGTTACTACAGCTCCACCAACAGGAGTTACTGAGTTTATAGAGTTAACAGATACTCCAAATACTTTTGGTTGCCAACCAGACAGTACATTTGGTAAAGGAAAGAATGTTAAGGTGAACTCTACAGGTAGTTTATTAGAATTTACTCCTGATTATTTTGATTTTGCTTGTAGCGATGAAGAAACTAATTTGACAGCAGGTAACAAAAAATTTACTATTGTTTTTACTAGAGCTTTTAATTGTGTATCAGAAATTAGATTTTCAGTTACTCAAGCTCCAACAGGTGCAGATATTATTTTAGAAGTTGCAAAAAATGGAACTAGTATTTTTACAGGAACTAATTATCCTACGATAGATGCAGGTACAAAGACAACAAATGTATCAGCATCACCTCAAGTAGTATCTGCAGGTTATGTAGATTTTGCTGTCGGAGATGAACTGAAAGTAGGAATAACACAAGTAGGAAGCACAGTTGCAGGGGCAGGATTAAAAGCAAGTATGGTATATAATAATTGTCCATGTTTATAAAATAAAATAAAATATGAATTTTTTAAATACGTTTTGGTATAATACTTCAGGAACTTCTAGTTTTGAAACTAAATGGAGAACAACACTAAACAATCAATCAATTACTTTACCTTATATTTCTAATGGTACTTACTCTGGAACTATTGATTGGGGAGATGGAACTGTTGTAGCAAATACTTATGCAAACAGGTCACATACTTATATAACTTCAGGGGATTACAATGTAGTAATTGATGGAGAATGTTCAAAATGGAATTTTGCCACAACAAATAATTCTGCACAAAAAATAATTGAAGTACTAGGTTCGGGAACTTATAGTTTTGAAGAGTGTTCTTTTAGTAATTGTGGTAATTTTATTGGAGGTCCTGTTTGCAGGGATATAATAAACTTATCTCCTAATGCTAACCTTTCTTTTAACACTTGTAGAGCTTTAACTACCATTCAGAATATAGAGTTTTGGGATATTAGTAATCTGACCAGCACTCTAGGTATGTTTCAAAACTGCAGAAATTTTACTGGAGACTTATCTAATTGGGATATGAGCAATGTAACTAATGCGTTTTTTATGTTTTTTGGTGCTAGAGTTTTTAATTCAGATGTTAGTTCTTGGGACACTTCTTCATTAGCAGCATGTGTATATATGTTTGGAAATTGTGATAATTTTAATAGCGATATAAATTTTGACCTTACTTCAGGAACTAATTTTTCTTATGGATTGTTTACTGGATGTACGTCTTTTGATGGTGATATGAGTGGAATGGACACTAGTACATTAACTAGTATGAGGGATATGTTTACTGATTGTACATCTTTAAATAATAACTCTATGATGGGCTGGGATGTGAGTAATGTAACTGATATGGTTAATATGTTTCAAGGCTGTACTTCTTTCAACCAAGATTTTACAACTTGGAACACAAGTAATGTAACTTCTATGATGCGTATGTTTAGTAGTGCCACTGCTTTTAATGGTAATGTTGATGTATTTGATACAAGCTCTGTAAATAATATGGAATTTATGTTTGCTAATGCTGATGCTTTTGACCAAGATTTTAGTAATTGGGATATTTCAGTCACTGGATTATCAATGCAAGGTTTTATGTTTGGTAAAACATTTAATAATTACAGTGCTTCTAATTATGATATTTTACTTCAAAGATGTCAAAGTGGTGGGTTGTCAAATGTTACTTTAGATATGGGAACAATTAAATTTACATCAGGAGGTCAAGCACGTAAAAATGATTTAGTAAACAATTATGGTTGGACAATAAGTGATGGAGGACTCGTTTAAACATAAAATTTTATTAGCAGCTGTACTCATAGCAATGCTAATAACAGCTGTAATAATATAAATTAAATAAATGGCTAGAATACAAAAGTACAAGATAGATGAGAATGTATCTGGTAAAGATAAAGTTATAGGTACAGACCTAGAGACAGGTAGAGCAACTAGAAATTACACTATTGAATCTTTAGGACATTATCTTTCTGTTACTGAGCAGATGAAATTTAAGTATGTTCAGACGCCCTTATCAGGGTTAGGAACGTTTTCACCTTCAGCTGGAGGAACCAACTTTAAACCTTTTAGTCAGATAACAAATTTTGTTATTGCAAAAGAAGATGAGGCTGGACAAGATGTAGTTCCTTTTATAAATTATTTAGTAGGCTCTGAAATCCTTGTAATAAAGCAGGATGACATATCCCAGTTCGGTCATTATAGTGTAATCAGCTATTCTTTAAATACATCTATTCCCAGTAATACTAGTTATTATGATTTAGCATTGGTATATATAGGCGGCAATGGCTCTCTTGAATTAGATGAGTTATATAATTTTGCTAACTTTGTAAAAGCTGGAGACGTAGGTGACAAGACATTTATATTTGAACAGATTACTCCATCAGCAACATGGAACATTACGCATACATTAAATAAATTTCCATCAGTTTCTGTAGTAGATACTGCAGGCACTCAAGTGTTTACTGATGTAAATTACATAGATAATAAGAATATAACATTGACTTTTTCTACAGGATTTGCAGGAAAAGCATTTTTAAACTAAGAAATCATGCCAATATTTTACGACCCAATTAATTTAGCAACTAATCAATTAGAGCAAGCTCGAATTGAAAATTTAGGTTCTGACCCAGGAACAGGTGTTTCAGGACAGATATACTATAATACAGTAAGTAATAAACTAAAGTTTTATGATGGTTCAGCTTGGGCTAACATAGGTGGAGGCTCAGCAGCTAATGATTTCTTAACAGGATTAAGTTTTAATACTGCCGATGGAGTATTGACTGCTACTGTTCAAAATCAAAGTAATGTTACTGTAGATTTAGATGGCAGATACGCATTAACTGGAGATATTGGAAACGGAACTTTAACGGTTCAGGGAACAGGAGCTTTAGGAGGAACAGGAACATTTACTGCTAATCAAGCAGGAAATACTACTATATCTGTAACGCATGATTCTTTTACTGATTCACAGACTACAGATACAGCTACTTTAACATTTGGAGGAACATTCCAGGCTTATACAGATGTAACTTCAAATTCAACAGGACATGTAATAGGTCATGAGCTAACTACTTTCACACTTCCTGCAGCACCAACTGATGTAGATAACTACGTAGATAGTGTTTCGTTTAGTACAGCTAATGGTGTGTTGACACTAGGAAGAACAGGAGCGTTAGCTGATTTAACTGTAGATTTGGATGGAAGGTACATAGAAAGTTTTACTCTTACAGGTGATTCAGGAAGTGACCAAACAATCGTTAGTGGCAATACTTTAGATATAGCAGGCGGAACAAATATATCAACAGTAGTTGGAGGAACTGATACTGTAACAGTAAACTTAGATGATAGTGTTACATTAGCAGGTCAACTTACCGTAAGTGGCACTGGACAAAATTCATTTGTTGGTCAAGTAACTATTCCAACAACGCCTAGTGCAGGTACTGATGCAGCTTCTAAAAACTATGTAGATACAACATTGGCAGGCTCAGGAGCTTTGATATTCCAGGGAGGTTATGATGCTACAACGACACCTCCATCAACAGGTGTAAAAAAAGGATGGACTTATGTAGTAACTGTAGCAGGTAATGCTTCAGGATTTTGGACTGTCCCATTAGAAGTAGGTGATTTAATTATTTCTAATCAAGATACTCCAGTAGATGATGGCGATTGGACAGAGGTAAATAAAAATGTTGACCTAGCAAGTTTAACTCAAGTAGGTATAGGTAATGTAAATGCTTCTGCAGCTGCAGCTTTAGATGGATTATCGGTAGCTTATTCTGCAGGTACTGCTACTATAGGATTAGATGTTCCTGGCTTGACCGACTTAGGTGCAACACCAGCATCAGGAGATTCATTAATAATTTATGATACTAGTGCTTCGCAAAATAAAGAAATAACAGTTTCTAATTTATTATCAGGAGTTAACGGAGACAATACTTTTGCAGACACTATATCAGCAACTGCTACGGTAACTCATAATTTAGGAACTAAAGATGTAATAGTGCAGTTGTATGATACGGTAACAGATTTAACTGTTTATGCTAGAGTAGATAGAGCTTCTACTAATACAGTTACTATAACATTTGGAACTACGCCTGCTAATAATGTAAGAGTTCTAATACAAAAAATAGGATAATTAAATGGCAATAGAATATTATGACAGTTTAAATATTGATAGTAATGATGACTCTTACTTTCTTGGAAGCGTAGGTATAGGAACTACTAGTCCTGGTGCTAAATTACAAATTGGTTCTGCAACACATGCACCAAGCGGTAATTTAGCTAACAATTTTTTACAGATTAAATCATCTTCAGGCTTTGCATATTTAACTATTGGCAACGGTGATGTTGCAAACTCCACATCTTATATCGGTGGTGCTTCTGGATTTACAGTAATTGGTTCGGTAACAGATGCTGGGGCTTTATCAGAACATATGCGTATAACCAATACAGGTAACGTAGGAATAGGGACAACAAGTCCTACCGCACCTTTAGATGTACGCAGGTCAGATGCTAGTGGTGTGGTTGCAGAGTTTAATAATAATGTTGGATATGGTCTTAATATTAATGTAGAAAGTGATGGTGGTAATAATACCATAAGTTCAGGAACTAATCAATCTTTATCCTTTGTAACAAATGGAGGTTCAAATGAAAGAATGAGAATAGGCATTACAGGTAACGTAGGGATAGGGACGACTAGTCCTAGTGAAAAGCTTGACGTAAATGGAACTGTAAACTTAACAAATCTTAAAATAGCAACTGCACAAGGCACAGACGGACAAGTCTTAACCTCAACAGGCTCTGGTGTTGCGTGGGAAGATGCAGGCGGAGGAAGTGGAACAGTTACTAGTATAGTTGCAGGAACAGGATTAACAGGAGGAACTATTACCACTAGTGGCACAATAGCTTTAGATTATTCTGGAAATAACAACTTTATACTTTCAAGTGGAACACAATTAACATCAGCAGCTGATGACGATGTTTTAGCTATAGTAGATGTTAATGATGCTAGAGAAGTAAAGTATATTGACAAAGAAGATTTTTTAGAAGACCAAGTAACTTCTGTAACAACAGGCGAACCAAGTGGTTCTGACTCAGTTATAAATATAGTTAGTTTAACACAAGCGGAATATGACGCTGGAACACCAGTAGCAACCACTTTATATATAATAACTTAATATGGCTATTTCATTAGGAAGCGGAAGTATAAGTGCTTTAAAACTAGGTTCAACTGCAGTAACCAAAGCATACCTGGGAAGCACTCAAGTTTTTCCTGTAGCTTCAGGAGTTGCAACAGCTACTTTAAGTGTAGCTGGAAATATTAGAACAGGCAACGGTACTTATGCATCAACTCAGTATGCTACCTCTGGAGGTGGCTCAGGAGCTACTTTTGATGTAGTTATAAATAATCGTACTGCAACATCATTTTCAGTAACTGGAGCAGGAACAGGATATGCCGTAGGAGATACAATTACATTACAAGTTGGTTCAGTATCATCAATGTTTCAAAGTCCAAGAGTAGAATTAACAGTAGCAAGCTTAGGATAAATAAATAAATATGGCAAAAAAAGGTAGAACAAAAGGAAATAAAATTTGTCCAGCAGGAATAGCGTGGGCAAAAAGAACATTTGATAAGTATCCATCTGCGTATGCAAATATGGCTGCTAGTAAATATTGTAAAGACCCAAACTACGGAAAGGGTAAAAATAAAAAATAATTATGGATGCAAAAAAATTAAAACAGATTTCTAGTGAATTAAAAAAAGCTTCAGCAATGCATAAAGGTCAGGCTGCAAAGATTGACCGAATGCTTAAATCATTAAAAAATAAAAAATAAAAATTATGCCAACAGTAAGTTATAGTTGTCCTGATACAGGCAAAACAATGAAAAAAAGTTTTCCTTACAATGCAGTAGGAAAAGCTCAAGCACACACATTTGCAAAAACTATGGGTGGGAGCATGAAGAATAATCCAAATAAAAAAATGACTGAATCAGGTTACTAATGGGTGAGTTAAAAAAATGGCGTGACCAGAAATGGGTTCGTATAGGAACTGACGGAAAGATAAAAGGTCCTTGTGGTACTTCTAAGAATAAAAAAAATCCTGATAGGTGTCTACCGTTATCTAAAGCTAAATCATTAAGTAAACGACAGCTAGCAGCCACTGCTAGAAAGAAAAAGAAAGCAGGTAAGAAAGGAAAACAATTTGTTGCTAATACATCAGCAGCTAAAGTACAAAACGCATAGTATGGCAGATAAAAGTAAGATGGCTTGCAATAAGCCTAGACGCTCTGATAGAGCAGGTAAAAAGAAAATGGTAAAAGCATGTGAAGGTGGTAAGGAAAAGCTTATTCACTTTGGAGCTAAAGGATATGGTCATAACTATTCTGCAGCAGCACGCAAAAGTTTTAAGGCTAGACATAAGTGCGGAACTGCTAAATCTAAACTAACAGCTAGATATTGGGCATGTAAAAATCTATGGGCAGGAAAGGGAGGCTCAACTAAATCATCCCCAAAAAATCGTAAAGGAAAATATTAGTATATTTGTGGTATGGGAAAATTTAAAACCTTAGTAAAAAAATTAATGTCACAAGGCAAATCAGAAACTGCTGCTAAAAAAATTGCATATTCTATTGGCGTAAATAAATACGGAAAAAAAGGAATGGCAAGAAAAGCAGCAGCAGGAGCTAAAAGAGCTAGAAGGACATAAAACTATATATTATGAAACAAGGATACAATTCAAGACTTGATGAGTCTTTAGGAATGAAAAATGGAAAAAAATCTCAGTCTTTAAAAAGCAGACGTGATGAATCTAAAGCAATGTCTAAAAAAGATTACGGACATTCGTACGGTGGAGACCATAGCATGAGCTATGAACACAAATGTATAAAAGATGGTAAGGTACACGAACATCTAGGTTCTATTATTAGAAAATAAATGGGTAGAGCTTTTGTAAGGTTAGGACTCTGGATGCAAGGCATCTGGTGTAAATTTCAATGTGCGTGGAATTGGTTGATAGGTAAACTTATGTTTAATGTTATTCTATGTCCTAATAAAATGCGCACTTGTAAAAATAAATAAAATGAAATCAAAAGGATTAGGTGATACAATAGAAAAAATCACTACAGCAACAGGAATTAAAAAAGTAGTTGATACAGTAAGTAAGGCGACAGGGAGACCTTGCGGATGTAAAGAACGAAGAGATAGTTTAAATAGAAAATTCCCTTATACAAAATAAAAGATGGCATATACAAAACTAACAGCCAACAGAGCAGCTCCAGTAACACCAAGTGATACTGATTTAATTCCTAACATATCTAATCCAGATGGAATAAATAATGGGTGTGCTTTATACATTGGGTCAGCAGGTTCAGTAAAAGTTCAAACAGCAGGAGGTGATATATTAACATTTGTAGGAGCTTATGCAGGACAATTTTTTCCTGTGAATGTAATACAAGTTTTTAATGCAGGAACTACTGCTGGTGATATTGTTGCACTATGGTAAAAGAAACATATATACAAACTAATAGTGCTTTGATGGATATTGAAGTTACTTACGAAATTATCAAAAAATAATGAACACTCAAGATTTGAAAATTTACGCATTTAATTTCTTAAGCCTAGCTGTCTCATTTTCTCAAGTTGAGATGGCTCTAAAACTAATTTTATTAATAGCTTCTATAATATATACGGCTCAAAGAATATGGATTAGTTATAATGAAAGAAGAAAAACTAACAAATAATTTTAATAAGTCTGAATTTGAATGTAAGTGCGGTTGTGAAATGCCTCAAGATGTTATGTTTGAAGTACAAAAACTTGCAGCTCAGTTACAAACAATAAGAGATTTTATAAGAAAACCTATAAAGCTTACTAATGCATATAGGTGTGCTAAGCACAATAAAGCAGTAGGTGGAGTTTCAAATTCACAACATATTTTAGGAAAAGCTGCTGACATCCAAGTTACAGATATTCCTCCTTCTGAAATCTATAAAACTATAGATAATTTAACTGAGCATGGACATATACTTCAAGGAGGTTTAGGTAAGTATAATACATTTACACATTACGATATACGAAAAACAAAATCTCGCTGGGATAAAACAATAGAATAGTTATGAGCAATAATCCAAAACTAAGAAAAAATGGGGGAGAAGGAACTTTTGTAGGTAATTTACTTCGAACTATAGCCGGAGTAAGTCCGGAAATATTAAATATATTAGGGACAGTAACAGGGGTAGAAGGTCTAAATAAATTAGGAGATGCTATACGAGGTAACTCAAGTATATCTCAAACAGATAAGGATTTACTTCTTAAAGAACTTGAGAAAGATATTGTAGTAGAACAAGAAATATCAAAGCGTGAAATAGAGATAAGCAAGAGATGGGAGTACGATATGAAGTTCGGAAGCAGACTAACAAGAAACATACGACCTTTAGTTGTTGCTAACTTTACTATTCTTATAGATATTGTTATTATAACTTCTCAATGGGGAATGCCTTTAGCAGAGGCATATATACCTTTATTAACTACTATGGGAATTACTGCAATTGGTGGATATTTTACTTTAAGAGAGTACGGTAAGACAAAACAATAGACTTATTTTTTTTTACTACCTTTGCGTTATAACTTTAATTATAATAAAATGAAATCAATTACAAAAAAAGAATTAGAACGTTTACAAGAATTAAACACTAAATTCGGAGGTTTAAAAAACCAACTAGGAGATTTAGCATTACAAAAAGATGTAGTGCTTAAAGAAATAAATACTGTAAGAACAGACTTTACTTCTTTAGAAAAAAAACTTATTAAAAAATACGGAGAAGATTCCGTTATAAATCTCCAGACTGGAGAGATAAAAGAAAAAGAATAGAAGATGGCAAAAATTAGCAATACTTTAGCTTACCCCAATCAGAATCCAATTAACCCAGAGGATTATTTAATTGGAACAGACGGATTATCAAGTCCGATTGAGTTACAAACTAAAACGTTTACTATAGCTGGTCTTGCTGATTATATATTAAATACTGTTACCCCTCCTGCTTCATCAGAAACATTTATTGTAAATGGAATGTTTAAAGCAATAGGAAGTAATACAGGTGGTGGAGTTGGTCCTGAATTTTCAAAAGATTTTTTAGAATGGACATCGGCTGTTACACCTATTACACAAGTTCCTTTATGGAGAGTTCCTGTAACTTTACAATTAAAATTAGTTACATGGGCTTGGGTTTCGGATACTGTTATGAATATTCCTGCAGGAGATACAATGACTGTATCTATAGGTACAGTTGCTAATAATGCTATTTCTAATTTTGCTAACTATTCTAAAAAGGAAGATTTATTTGTTATATCTGACCTTTATGATAAATCATATCCAAGAGGTGAAGTTGATGTTTCTGATTTAGGTATTGTTTTAAACGCATTTCAAAATGTTGGTGTAGTATGTGAAGGCAGTCAAAACTCAGGAATAACTCCAACAAATGGAGATATGGAGTTGTCATTTTATTTTGAAAAAACAAACGCTATAGAGCCTGAAGCTCCTGTAACAGTAACTTTAAATCCTTTTAATAATAATATTATAGATAATACTGCAGGTGCACCAAACTATACTTTGTCAGGTAATGAGTTAAATGACACTAAACAAGGACAACCAGGAGTTAGCTATCAGTTTATAACAAACGGACTAGCTAATACAGGATATCAGTTTAAAGCATCCGCTCCTTTTACTGCGACTAATCCAGGAGGAATATTTACAGTAGATGGAACTGAAACTCAGACATTAACAGGTGAGATAGAGGTAATACCAATTATTCCTGTCGGACCAGAATGGACATCTACAGACCCTGTAAATGCAGAAAAATATCCTAACTTGCAACCAAACGATACTTGGACATATAACTGGACAACAAGTGATGACAATACACCATGTGCAGATTTAGATTATGTTATTACAGTAGATGGGGTAGAGATATTCCCTGCTGCAGGAGCTAGTTGGTTAACTTTTACAGATAATGGCGATTGCACAGGAACGCTAACAGGAACGTATCCTGGAGGAAATATTGATGTAGTTATGACAGTAACAGATAATGATGGATTATCAGCAACTCAAGATTTTACAATCTCAGGATTAACAGTAACAGGAAATACTTTCTTCCAGTTTTGGAATGATACTAGTGGGTCTATGAACAGTACAATAGAGGTGACATCTCAGATAGCTAGTATGACAGGTATAAAGATAGCTTCTTCATTTACTACAAGTGGTTCAACTGTAATAAAAACAAGGTCAACTTTCAATGTAGGGCTAGCAACCAATTTTGATGCTTCTGTTGGTAGTGGTGTTTTTGGTGCGTTTTTATTAGTTAGAGATGGAATGGAAATAACTGGAACTGGGATACCTGCAGGAACTTTCGTTGTAACAGGACAAAATAATCCAGAACACTTTGGTTTAGTAAATGCTAATGGTTCTCCTGTAGCACTACCTGCTCAAATAGGAACAGGATTTGAATTAACTTTTAATCTAACAGACGCTCTTAAATCTGCTGATTATGCAGACACATCTAATTTAAGAAACTTACTTCAAGATTTCTATGCAACAGGAGGAACTGAAGCAAGTGGAAATACAGACAGAGCTACTAACGGTAGTGATGACTTTGAGTCTCGTGTATACTGGGGGATGAGTGCTGAAGAAAGACAAATAGGAATGCTTGCCAATAAAGGTTTTGGAGATACTATAGGACCTGGAGGATATTATCCAGATGCTGACAATGTAGTGATTCTTGCTTTTGGTGATGAATCTGGAGGCGGAGGTGATAATTATTATATGGATTGTGGTGGAAGCATTTGTTGGGAAAATAGAGAGAATGCTACAAATGCTAATATAGTAGATGATATAGGTGCTGTTAGAAGTTTTATTTCTACACTTGAAACTGCAGCAGGGACTACTAATATATACAGGTCTAAGTTTTTCCATACACTTTCAGGTATTGGTACTATAGCTCCTTTAGTATCACCTAATGGAATGCTAGCCGCAGCAAACTTTACTAACCCTCCAGTTAGTGATAGTTATCCTGCAGGAGACCCAGGTGAGCCACTTAGCATACCTGCTACTGCATATACTAATGTAACTATGTTGAATGATTACACGACAAGCACTCCACCAAGAATGTATTGGTCAGTAGATTTAGATAATTTCCCTGCAAACCCTGAGCAGTATTGGTACGACCAAATAAGAGATACTTTAGTGACAATGGGCTTTAATGTATAATTAAATTAAATAAATAATGGATATAAGAAAAATATCTGTCGGTCCTGATTATAAGTCAGGGGCTATGCATTACATAGTAGGACAAGACGTGCTTAGCGGAAGTCATAAGATTCATTTAATCAAATTTGATTCTGAATTAAATTCCTATAAAATATACATAGAGGACAATGATGTTGTAATTCTTTGGAAGGAGTTTAGCTCGGATATGCCTGTATCCATTGAATATAATATAAATTTTTGAAATCACCCACAGACTTTATAGTTACCCCAAAAGATAATAAGCGATACGCTAATACTAAAAATATTGGAGGTATAGACTTTCTAGTAAGCTCTTCTGAAGAGGATGCTACATACTCTAATAGATATGCAGAGGTAAAATCATTACCTATAAATTACTGTGGTCCTATAGAAATAGGAGACACCCTTCTAGTTCACCATAATGTTTTTAAATTCTACAACGATATAAAAGGAAGACGTAGAAGCGGAAGAAGTTTTTTAAAAGATAACTTATTTCTAGTTGATTCAGACCAGTTCTTTATGTTTAAGAAGGGAGATGATTGGTATGCTCATGACAGGTATTGCTATGTTAAACCAATAAAAACAAAAGAATCAATTATATTTAAGAATACAAAAGAAGAACCTCTAGTTGGCAAAATGATTTATCCAAACACTAAATTAATTAGTCAAGGTGTTTCAAAAGGAGATATTGTATCCTTTAAGCCTGACAGTGAATATGAGTTTGAAGTCGATGGAGATAAACTTTATAGAATGTATGACCATCAAATTACAATGATATTATGAGTAGAGAGTGGGACTGGATGGATGATGATGAATTTGATAATATTCCTTTGAAGAAAGTTAAAAGAATTAAAAATGAAATCAAAAGAAATAAAGTTAAAGATAATAGAAGCAGGGCACAGAGCGGTAGAACAACTAATTAAAGTTGCAAAAGAAGCGATTATTAAGCATGACCCTGAAGACGACTTGTCTGCAGATAGATTAAAGAATGCTGCAGCAACAAAGAAGCTTGCTATATTCGATGCATTTGAAATATTAAGCAGAATAGAAGCAGAACGAGAAGCTCTAGATTTATCTGGTACAAATAAAAAAGTAGATACAAAACAAGGATTTGCAGAACGAAGGTCAAAATAAAGATTTATATAAAATATTAGAAGACTATATTCCTAAATCTGTGCTTACTAATAAGAACAGAAATAAAAGCTGGACTTACGGCTATAATAAAAAATATGATTTTGTATGCATTTCAAAAACCGGAGAACTTGGAGATATACTAAATATACAAGGCGTTATAGTTGGCTTACCCAAAGAGCCTAAAGAAATACATAGTAGGTCTAAATCTAAGAAAGACCAATATTGGGAGAGAATAGATATTCCTAAACAGCTAAGTAAAATTCAATCTATATTTCAATGGAATGAAATGCCATCTGAATTTAAAAATAATTGGGTAGATTATATTGAGAATGAGTTTGATAGCAGAGAGCTAGGCTATTGGTTTATGAATAATGGACTTCCAACGTATATAACTGGTGCTCATTATATGTATCTTCAATGGACTAGTATTGATGTTGGGTATCCTGATTACAGGGAAGCTAATAGAATATTTTACATATTCTGGGAAGCATGCAAGGCAGATAGTAGGAGCTTTGGAATGACATACTTAAAAATAAGACGGTCAGGATTCTCTTACATGGGGTCTTCAGAATGTGTAAATACAGGTACTCTTGCAAAAGATTCAAGAGTTGGTATATTGTCTAAAACAGGTTCGGATTCCAAGAAGATGTTCACAGATAAAGTAGTTCCTATAGCTAATAGATTACCTTTCTTTTTTAAACCTATACAAGACGGTATGGATAAACCTAAAACAGAACTTGCTTTTAGGATACCTGCATCTAAGATAACAAAAAAGAATATGTATGATTCAGACAAAGAAGAGTTGCTTGGGTTAGACACAACAATTGACTGGAAGAATACAGATGATAACTCTTATGATGGTGAAAAGCTTTTATTACTGGTGCATGACGAAAGTGGAAAATGGATAAAGCCTAACAATATACTTAATAACTGGAGGGTTACAAAAACTTGTCTTAGACTAGGAAGTAGAGTTATAGGCAAGTGCATGATGGGTTCCACTTCTAATGCGTTGAGTAAAGGTGGTGGTAACTTTAAAAAACTTTACGAAGATTCAGACGCAACCAGTAGAAATTCTAATGGGCAAACTAAAAGCGGATTATATAATTTATTTATTCCTATGGAATGGAATATGGAAGGTTTTATAGATAGATATGGAATGCCAGTGTTTAGGAAACCTGAAACAAAAACAATAGGAGTAGATGGAGAGATAATAGATAATGGTGCGGTAGATTATTGGGAAGCGGAAGTGGACAGTTTAAAGAATGACCCAGATGCTTTAAATGAATTTTATCGTCAGTTTCCTCGAACAGAATCTCATGCGTTTAGAGATGAGAGTAAGCAGTCATTATTTAATTTAACAAAAATATATCAGCAGATAGATTACAATGATTCTATGATAACAGAACATCACGTTACTCAAGGTTCTTTTTCTTGGAAGGATGGTATTAAAGATTCTTCTGTAGTATGGACACCTAATAATAGAGGTCGGTTTAGGGTTTCATGGACACCTAATAAAAATCTACAGAATAGAGTGATAAAACGAAACGGTAAGAATCTTCCAGGGAACGAACACTTAGGTGCTTTTGGGTGTGATAGTTATGATATATCAGGAGTTGTAGGAGGAGGAGGGTCTAACGGAGCTTTACATGGGCTTACTAAATTTAATATGGATGAAGCACCTAGCAATGAGTTTTTTTTAGAATATGTTGCTAGACCTCAAACAGCAGAGATATTTTTTGAAGAAGTATTAATGGCTTGTGTGTTTTATGGAATGCCTATACTAGTGGAGAATAACAAACCTAGATTATTATATCATTTTAAAAACAGAGGATATAGAGGATTTAGTTTAAACAGACCTGACAAAACATATAATAAATTATCAAGAACAGAAAGAGAATTAGGAGGTATACCTAACTCTAGTGAAGATGTGAAGCAAGCTCACGCTGCAGCAATAGAGTCTTTTATAGAAAAACATATAGGATTAGATATGGAAAACACATTTAGAGATTCTGACTTAATGGGTACTATGCCCTTTACCAGGACATTAGAAGATTGGGCTAAATTCGATATAAGTAATAGAACTAGGTTTGATGCCTCTATTAGTAGTGGATTAGCTATCATGGCATGTCAGAAGCATCTTTACACACCTGAAAAGAAAAGCTCAAAAATTTCCATTAACTTTGCAAGGTATACCAACAAGGGATTAACAAGCGATATTATAAGATAGATGAAAGAAGTAAAAGTAAAAATTTCATCTGTAGGATTCCCTAGCCAATTTGTGTCAGATGCAGAAAAAGCCACTGATGAGTTTGGCTTACAAATAGGGCAAGCGATACAGTATGAGTGGTTTAAAAAAGATGGTAATGGTTGTCGTTATTACTCTCAGTGGAGAGACTTTCATAGACTACGTTTATATGCAAGAGGTGAGCAATCTGTTGCAAAATATAAAAATGAATTAGCAGTTGATGGAGATTTATCTTACCTCAACTTAGACTGGACTCCAGTCCCTATACTTCCAAAATTTGTAGATATAGTTGTCAATGGAATGTCTGACCGATTATTCAAGGTTAAGGCATACGCTCAAGATGCTTTATCTCAAGGTAAGAGAACTAAGTATCAGGATATGATTGAAGGTCAAATGGCTGCTAAGGATATCCTATTAGATATTAAAGATATGACAGGGGCAGACCCTTTTACAATGGACCCTGATTCTTTACCTGAAAATGATGAAGAGCTTACTTTATATATGCAGCTTAACTATAAACCTGCTATTGAAATTGCAGAAGAAGAAGCTATAGATACTATGTTTGCTGAAAATCATTATCAAGATGTTCGTAAGCGAGTTGATTATGACTTAACGGTACTAGGAATGGGAGTGGCAAAGCATGAGTTCTTGCCAGGAGCTGGAGTAGAGGTAAAGTATGTTGACCCTGCTAATGTAGTATATAGTTATACAGAAGACCCTCATTTTAAAGATTGTTTTTATTGGGGTGAAATTAAAAATGTTCCAATAACAGAGTTGTTAAAAATAGACCCTACTCTTACTAATGATGATTTAGAAAAAATATCTAAATATAGTCAAAGTTGGTATGATTACTATAACGTAGCTCAGTATTATCAAAACGATATATTTTATAGAGACACTGTAACTCTGATGTATTTTAATTATAAGACTACTAATAAAATGGTCTATAAGAAAAAAGTATCAGAAAATGGTGCTGTTAAAATGATAGAGAAAGATGACCAGTTTAATCCTCCAACAGAAATGATGGAAGATGGAAAGTTTGAAAAAGTTTCTAAAACTATTGATGTATGGTATGATGGTATTATGGTTATGGGAACTAACATATTATTAAAGTGGGAGCTTGCAGAAAATATGGTTAGACCTAAATCTGCTTCTCAGCATGCCTTACCTAATTATGTAGCAGTAGCTCCAAGAATGTATAAAGGAGTTATTGAGTCTTTAGTTAGAAGGATGATACCTTTTGCAGATTTAATACAGATTACTCATTTAAAATTACAACAAGTAATAGCTAGAACTGTTCCTGATGGTGTGTTTATAGATGCTGATGGATTAAATGAAGTAGACCTAGGCACAGGGCAGGCTTATAATCCTGAAGATGCTCTAAGACTTTACTTCCAAACTGGTAGTGTTATAGGTAGGAGCTATACACAGGATGGAGATTTTAATCAGGCTAGAGTTCCTATACAACAGCTTACATCTAATAGTGGTGCTAGTAAAACGCAAATGTTAATCACAAACTATAATCATTATCTTAATATGATTAGAACAGTGACCGGATTAAATGAAGCTAGAGATGGTTCAACCCCAGACCCTAATTCTTTAGTAGGGCTACAAAAACTAGCGGCACTTAATTCTAATACAGCTACACGTCATATTCTTCAAGGTAGTTTATATGTGTATAGAACATTAGCAGAAGCTTTAACGTATAGAGTTGGTGATATATTAGAGTACGCTGATTTTAAAGAAGAGTTTATAAACCAAATAGGAAAATACAATGTTTCAATTCTAGGAGATATAGCTGATTTATACATTTATGATTTTGGTATTTTTATAGAAGTTTCCCCAGATGAAGAGGAAAAAGCTCAGCTTGAACAAAACATTCAAACTGCTTTATCTAAGAGCGATATTAATCTTGAAGATGCAATTGATATAAGAGAATTAAAAAATATAAAGTTAGCTAATCAATTATTAAAAGTTAAACGTAAACAAAAGCAAGAGCGTGATGAAAAAAATGAGATGATGAAGCAGCAGGCATTAGCTGAACAGCAATTAAAATCTCAACAAATGGCAGCTCAAGCAGCTATGCAGAAATCTCAAGCTGAGATGAATGCTAAGATGCAAATTAAACAAGCTGAAATTGCTTTTGAAATAGAAAAGATGAAGAATGAAGCTCAACTAAAAAGTCAATTGATGGCTCAAGAGTTTGAGTATAATCAACAATTAAGAGATATTTCAGAGCAAGCTTTAGCCAATAGAGAGATAAGTAGAGAAGATGCAAAATCATCTCGTATAAGTCAACAAAACTCTGAGCAGTCTAAACTTATAAACCAACGAAAAAATAATTTACCTCCTCAAACATTTGAGTCTAATGAAGATAGCTTAGACGGCTTTGATTTAGCAGAATTTGACCCAAGGTAAACTGAATAATTTATATTGTTTAATGTACTATATTTGTACTAAAATTTAATCTAATGGAAATAAAAGTAAAAGAAGTAGGAATTGTTGAAGAAAAATCAGCAGCAGAAGTAGAAGAAACTCTACTAGAAAATGCTGAGCAACAACAAGATGAAGTACAACAAGAAACTTCAGTAGTTGAAAAACAACAAGATGAAAATCAAAGTTCTCAATTACAAGAAGAAGACGTTCTTAATTTTATAAAAGATAGATATGATAAAGATATATCATCAGTAGAACAATTGTTTGAAGAAAAAGAAAACAATGAAACTCTACCTGAAGATGTATCTGCTTATTTTGAATATAAAAAGAAAACTGGTAGGAGTATTGAAGACTATGTTAAATTAAACAGAGATTTTGATTCTCTAGATGGAGACCAGATTTTAACTGAGTATCTTTTAGCTACAGAGGAAGGCATTGATAAAGAAGATGTTGAATTATTAATGGAAGATTATTCATTTGATGAAGATGTGGATGATGAGTCGGATGTAAAAAGAGCTAAGTTAAAAAGAAAGAAGGCAATTGTAAAAGCTAAAAAATTCTTTAATGAACAAAAAGAAATGTATCACCAGCCTCTTGAGTCAAGTAGTGTTGGTGTTTCTAATGACAGTGAAGAATATAAGGCTTATAAACAATACGTTGATAATGCAAAAAATCAGGAAGAGGAAACTCAAAGAAGGTCTGCGTTTTTTTTAAAAGAAACAGACAAGGTTTTAAATCAAGACTTTAAAGGTTTTAAGGTCAGTATTGATGAAGCCAATTTATTGTATAATCCTGGTGGCACTGCGGAAGAAATTAAAAACAATCAATCGAGTATCAAGAATTTTATTGATAGACATTTGGATGATAGTGGATTAGTTAAAAACGCAGCTGAATATCACAAAGCATTATCAGCAGCAATGAACCCTGATAAGTTCGCAAGATTTTTTTACGAACAAGGAAAAGCAGCAGCAACAGAGGACGTGACAAGAAAAATGAAGAATGTCAATATGTCTACACGTTCTGCTCCTGAGGTTACTTCAAAAGGAGGGACTCAGTTTCGTGCAATTAATCCTAGTACTGGGAGGGGTTTAAAAATTAAAAGTATTAAAAGAAAAAATTAACATTTTAAAAAATTAAAAATGGCAGGACAATTATTAGGACCAAATACTAACCCAGTAGGTCCAGGTTTTCAATTACAGCCAGCACCACAGCAAGTGCCGTTGGCTACAAATTACATAACTGATTTCAACTTTTTGAATCAGTATTTACCAGATACGTACGAGAAAGAGTTCGAGCGTTATGGTAATAGAACTATCTCTTCTTTCTTACGTTTAGTAGGAGCTGAGTTACCAAGTAACTCTGACTTAGTAAAGTGGGCAGAGCAAGGGAGATTACACACTAAATACACACAGTGTGGTACAGCAGCAGTAGTTGCTGGAGACAATGTAACATTTGATATTAACGATGCATTAGTACCAGACCGAGCTGCAACAGGCTTAACTGCTGGAACAATTGCAATTCGTGTAGGTCAAACTGTTGTAGTTTCTAAAAATGATAACACCGGAGAATTTAAAGGTATTGTAACAGCAGTAGGAGTAGCAGGTGGTTTAAACGCCAACCAAATCGTAGTTGCTTTTTACAACGCTCAAGGATTTACAGGTGGTACAGGAGCAGGTAATGCTGATGTAACTATCTTTATCTACGGTTCTGAGTTTAAAAAAGGAAGCAACGGAATGCAAGGTTCTTTAGAGGCTGAAGATGAAATCTTCGATAACTCTCCAATTATCATCAAAGATAAGTATGCAGTATCTGGTTCAGATATGGCTCAAATCGGATGGATTGAAGTAACTACTGAGAACGGAGCATCAGGATACTTATGGTATTTGAAGTCTGAGCACGAAACTCGTTTAAGATTTGATGACTACTTAGAAACAGCAATGATTGAAGCAGTACCAGCTGAAGCAGGTTCTGGAGCAATTGCTGCAGGTGGAGATGTAGGTAACAAAGGTTCTGAAGGTGTATTCCACGTAGTGGAAAACAGAGGAAACGTATGGGCAGGTGGAAAACCAACAGCTCTAGCGGATTTTGATACTATCATTTCTCGTTTAGATAAGCAAGGGGCGATTGAAGAAAACGTACTTTTCTTAAACCGTCAGTTTGGATTTGACATTGATGACATGTTAGCTGAACTTAATGGTTCTGCTCAAGGTGGTGGAGCTAATGGTACTTCTTATGGTCTATTTGACAATGATGAGGAGATGGCTCTTAACTTAGGATTTACAGGATTTCGTAGAGGATATGACTTCTATAAGTCTGACTGGAAATACCTAAACGACCCAACTATGCGTGGAGGTCTTACTGGAACTGGTGCTGTAAACGGTATGTTAGTTCCTGCAGGTTCTACTACTGTGTATGACCAAATCTTAGGAAAGAATGCTAAGCGTCCTTTCTTACACGTACGTTACAGAGCTTCTGAAACAGAAGACAGACGTTACAAGACTTGGATTACAGGTTCAGCTGGTGGTGCTGCAACATCTGATTTAGATGCAATGGAAGTAAACTTCCTATCTGAAAGATGTGTATGTACTATGGGAGCAAATAACTTTGTGATTTTCCAATCATAATAATGTGAATACCAGGGAGGGTATTTATTGCCCTCCTTTTTTTTAATAATTAAATTTTAATCAAATGAAAAAAAATAATTTAGTCAATAAGACTTACAAACTTACCAAAGAAGCAGCACCCCTTTCTTTTATGCTGCCAACTAGAAATTCAAGAAGATACCCTTTAATGTATTTTGATGAGGTCAAAGGTGAAAACAGAGCTTTACGATATGCACGAAATCAAAAAAGTCCTTTTGAAGATGAGCAGGATGGAAACGCTATTGTTGAACCTGTTATTTTTGAAGATGGATTTTTACATGTATCTAGAACTAATCCAGTTCTCCAGGAGTTTTTACATTATCACCCAATGAACGGTGCTAAATTTGTAGAGGTCAATACAGAAAAAGACGCTCAGAAAGAAATGGATGTTTTAAATTCTAGAGTAGATGCTCTTATAGAAGCTAGACAGTTAGATATAGAACAAGTAGAAGCTTTAGCTAGAGTATTGTTTAATACAGATGTATCTAGAACCACCTCAGCTGAGTTAAGAAGAGATATCTTAATTTTTGCAGAGCAGGAGCCAGCACAATTTTTAAATGCTGTTAAAGACCCTACATTAAAGTTAAATTCTTTAGTTCAAGAGTTCTTTTCACATAAGGTATTAATATTTAAAAATAATAAAAAAGATGTATACTTCAACACCCCTAAAAATAAGAAGAGGATGTTAAATCTTCCTTTTGGGGAAGACCCTTATTATGTTATCTCTTCCTATTTACAAACTGATGAAGGAGTTGATATACTAAAGTTTTTAGAAAAAAATCTAGAAAACAAAAAATAGTATTTATATTAACGTTGTACAAAGGGGTTGCAAAAATGCAACCTCTTTTTTTTTACTTATCTTTGTAGTAAATAATTTTACAGATGAGCATTATTAATTCGGTACGAGAAACAGTGCTGTCGGTCCTTAATAAAAACAACTATGGGTATATAACTCCTAGTGATTTTAACCTTTACGCAAAGCAAGCTCAATTAGATATATTTGAAGATTACTTTTATCAGTATAACTATCAAGTAAATCAAGAGAATCTTAGAAAGTCAGGTATAGGATTAGCGGACATAAAAAAAAGATATGAGGAAGTAATTGATTTATTTTCTGTAACAGCAGGATTATATAATCAGGTAGATAATACTTATTCTGTTCCTTCAATAGCTACAACAGGTAGTGATTATTATTTACTAAATAAAGTTTTAGTATTTAATGAGGTTTTAGATGAAGGAACAACAACAGGGGTTAGTGGTGGACAAAATAGAATTATAGACGCTAATGCTGATTTTATTGATATTAGTGTAGGAGATATTGTGGCGATTGAGAATAACGGTGTTCAATATCTAAAAGTAGTAACTGTAGTTAATAGCACTACACTACAGGTTTCACCTAATCTTACAGGTCCTGTTGGCACAAAATATTCCATATATAAGAAAGGAACAATTTTTAATGAAGCGGAAAAAGTTACACATACTAAGATAACAATGTTGAACAATTCTATACTTACATCTCCTAACTCTTCTTATCCAGCTTATACAACAGAGAACGTATCGTTAGATGTATTTCCTGAAGGTATAAACGCTATTGGTAGAGTTAAGTGTCAGTATATTAGATACCCTAAAGACCCTAAGTGGACATACGTGCAGTTAGTAGGAGGAGAACCTTCTTTTGATTCATCGAGTGCATTGTATCAAGATTTTGAGATTCCATTAGAAGATGAACCCACACTAGTTAATAAGATATTACAATATGCAGGAATGTCTATAAGAGAAGCTCAAGTTACACAGTTTGCAACAGGATTGGATACTATTGAAACGCAAAAAGAAAAATAATGGCATATATAAATGATTATACATATTACGAAAATACAGGCAACCCACACACAGAACAAGCGAACTGGGGGTCTTACCAGTATGTAAGCTTATACGACATAGTAAATAACTTTATGTTGATGTATGCTGGTAACCACAGCTTAGTTAATAACGAGGAAAGATATAGAGTTCTATTTCACGCAAAACGAGCTATACAAGAACTTAACTATGATGCTTTTAAGGAAATAAAAATTCTTGAGTTAGATGTTTGTGAAAGATTACGATTCGTTCTTCCACAAGATTATGTAAACTGGGTTAGAGTTTCTTTATATAAGGATGGTGTTCTAAGACCATTAACAGAAAACATACAAACAAACTGGAGTGACGCTTATCTTCAGGACCATACATGTAGAATATTATTTGACCATGATGGAAATATATTAAAACCTTCGCAGGCTTTTATAGATTTACAAAGAGTAGAGGGAACTAAAAAAAGCATTTATCTTAACGACCAAAGTCCTTACAATAATAGAGAGGGATATTGTGTGGATGGAGAATGGTATTTTGATTATGGTGTAGGAGCACGTTATGGATTAAATACTGAGACCGCAAATTTTAATCCAACATTTAAGATAGACCCTAAAGGTGGTGTTATTAATTTTAGTTCTGATATGGCAGGGAACTTATGTATTGTAGAATATGTGTCAGACGGAATGGAAAATGGAGATGATTCATTAGTAACTGTCAACAAACTTTTTGAAGAGTATGTATACGCTTACATTCAATATGCTATTTTAAATAGTAAATTTGGAGTTCAAGAATATGTTGTCAATAGAGCTAGAAAAAGAAGCTCTTCCTTATTAAGAAACGCTAAAATTAGAATAAGTAATATACATCCAGGGCGATTGTTACAGAACATGAGAGGTATGGATAAGTGGATTAAATAAGCATGGCAAAAACTACTAGGAATTTTATTGCAGGACGAATGAATAAAAGCGTTGACGAACGTTTGCTACCTAATGGCGAGTATGTTAACGCTATGAATCTTCGTCTAGGTTCAACTGAAGAATCAGAGGTTGGGTCTGTTGAAAATACAAAAGGGAATACCCAGTTAACTTCATTACAATATAATGGTGTTGATTTAAGCAGTCAGGCTAAATGTATAGGAGCTTACGAGGATGGTCAAAGAGAAACTCTTTATTGGTTTGTTCATGACCCAGCTCATTCTACAGCAGGTATTGTTGATTTAGTTGTTTCTTTTAATATAGAATCAAATATTTTAACTTATCATGTAGTAACAGAAGGTTTAACTAGTACAGTGCTAAACTTTAATCCTGAATTTTTAATAACAGGAGTAAATAGAGTAGAAGATTTAGTTTTTTGGACAGACAATTATAACCAACCAAGATTTATAAACATAAATAGAAATTATGATGCTGCTTCCCCTACTTTAGAAGAGCAGTTATTAGTTATAAAAAAACCACCTGCTTCTGCACCTGAAATAGAATTAAGAAATTTATCAGGAGAAGAAAATTTTATAGAAGAAAGTTTTATAACGTTTGCATATAGATATAAATATGCTGATGGAGAATATTCTGCACTGTCTCAATTTAGTGAACCTGCTTTTATTCCTAAACCTTTTAATTATTCTTTAAGCAGTGGTCTTAACGAAGGTATGGTTAATTCTTTTAATAATGTTGTCGTCTCATATAATACTGGAGGTCCTTTAGTTAAAGATATAGAAGTTGTATTTAAAGAAACGAATTCGAATGTTATAAAATCAATTGAAGTTTTTAATAAAGAAAACTTAGGGTACGCAGACAATCAATCTTATGAATTATCTTTTGCTAACAGTAAAATTTTTACCGTTTTAAATCCTACTCAATTACTACGAACATTTGATAATGTGCCTTTAAAAGCTCAAGCTCAAACTATTATGGGTAATAGATTGATATATGGAAATTATGTAGATGGTTACGATTTAATAGACCTAAACGACAATCCTATTCGATTAGAGTATTTTTGTAATTTAATTTCAGAAGAAATTGAAACAGGAAGTTTTAGTGATAGAACTGAAAGTGTTACGTATACTATAGATGGAAGTCAAATAATTCCAAATGCTAAAGTATTTTTTGATTTAGATGGATTTGATTTAGTTAGTGGAGCTAGTATAACTTTTGATATAAGATTTAGTCATCATTCTTTTTCTGGCTCAGGGACTGCTCCAACACAAACTACTACTAACCAAACATTAACTTTTTCCTTTATACTTCCTGCGGATTTTTCAAGTGTTTACGAGTTATCAGTAGACCCTTTATTTGTTAGTTTAGTAGGGGACGCTCTTAATATACTTCCTGTATACGATTCTGTTCCTACCAATCCAACATCTTGCGAAGGAGTAACTCTTACTGATGAATTTAATTGTAATATACCTGCTAATTTAGATTCGTATATAAAATTTGCCAGTGGTATTAGTGCACCTGCACAACCAATAGAAATAATTTCTAGTCCGGCTAGTACAGAAATAGGTCTAGTGTTACTAGCTATGCGTTTTGTAGATGACCCTACAACACCTACAACAGACGTTTATGAATATTATACTATTACTTTTGCAGAAGGCTCTTTTTCAGGTATAGGAAACCCTAAGAGTTTACATAGTGATAGAGATTATGAATTAGGTATGATATATATGGACGAATTTAATCGTTCATCAACTGCATTAGTAAGTCCTAATAATACTGTTCACACAGGGTGTTCAGTAGCTTTTTTACAAAATTTTATAGAAGCTACTATTCCACCTGCACAACTAGCTCCTAAATGGGCTACACAATATAAGTTTGTGTTAAAACCAAATAAAGAGGGTTATGATACTATATATACAAATTTTTATTTTGAAGACCCTACAACTAGTGCAACATACTTTTTGTTAGAAGGAGAGAATGCAAGAAAAGTAGAAGAGGGCGATAGGCTTAGAGTAAAGGCAGACACTGCTGGTCCTACTACAAGATGTCAGTACGCTACGGTACTTCAGAAACAAGCAGAAACAGAAAATTTTTTATCAGTTCCACCTGTAGACGAAGATGGGAATGATATACTTATTCCTGCTGGAACATACATGAAAATATTAGCTAATGATTTTCAAACTATTACAAGCGACAATCCTACTGTACAATTTGGGCGTATAGGTGTATGTAGAGGACAGTCAAGCCATCCTATAGTACGATACCCTGTTAATTTAGAAGACCCTGCAAGTCCAGGTAATTATGTTGATTATACTATACCAGCCGGCTCTCGTATACAGATTGAGGCTGAATTTAAAAGGCGTGGTGGTCCTGGTAATCAATGTGACGGAAGAAGGTATAATCTTTTATTAAATTTAGTTGCCTCTCGTGATTATGATAATTTTAAAGAATGGTGGGATGGAGATAATATACAAAGTAGATTAAATTCTGGAACTGCTTCAGTAAGCGGAAGTCCAGATTGCGACCCTCCTTACTTTGCTAACTATTATACTCCTACCGTAACCAATGATTTAAACGATATTCCGCTTGAACGTTGTACATACAACTGGAGATTTTATGAAGACCTCAGTACCAATCAAAAGTTTTTAATGGCTTCAGGAACCAATGCGTGTAATGGTAGTGCGTCTAGAAAAAAAGCTTGTGCTATATTAAATATTAAAGTTTTTAGAGCTGATAATACAATAGTTTTTGAAACAGACCCTGAAGAGGCTACTCCAGATTTATGGTACGAATCAGCAGACGTATTTAATATTGATAAAACTACAGGAAGGCATGAAGGTAATGTACAAAATCAAACTGCTACATCTTCAGCTATAATACAAACTGATTTCTTTAATTGTTTTAGTTACGGTAATGGTGTTGAAAGTTTTAAAATAAGAGATTCTTTAATTGGAGGAGAGTTTTCTTTAGGAGAGCGAACTGCTTCTACTTCAGAAGTAGAATTTAAACAAGCTCATCGTTTTGCTGATTTAACATATAGTGGTGTATATAATGATGAGAGTAATGTAAATAAGTTAAATGAATTTAATTTAGGACTTTTAAACTTTAAGCCTTGTGAGGATATTTATGGACCTATTGAAAAATTACATGGAAGAGAAACTGATATTCTTGTACTGCAGGAAGATAAAATATCTTATGTATTAGCAGGTAAGAATTTAATTAGTGATTCTATAGGTGGAGGAACGATAGCTTCAGTTCCTGAAGTTCTAGGTACGCAGATAGCTAGAGTAGAAGAATATGGTATTTCTAGGAATCCTGAAAGTTTTTGTTCATGGGGATTTGATAAGTATTTCACTGACGCTAAGCGTGGGGCTTTAATAAAATTATCTGGAAGTTCTGGTCAGAACGAACAGCTCAGTGTTATCTCAGAAAAAGGTATGCGTTCATGGTTTAGGGATAGATTTAAAGATAGCTTAAACAAGCAAAAAATTGGAGGGTATGACCCTTATATGAACGAATATGTTTTAAGTATAAATGATGAGGATTTACCTTCTGAAATTTTATGTGTAGATTGTGGAATTGAAAGAACATTTACATTTTCTGAGGATGAAATCGTAGAGTATTGCGTTGATTTAGGTTTATATGTGGGTGATGTAGAAATTGAAGTAATCGCAACCACACCTCCCTCTAGCAGCCCAAGTGCCATAACGGTATACTGGAATGGAAATACTGTTGTACCAACAACAGGAGTAGATAATGGGACATTTACTTTTAACTTCGATAAAAATATAGTTAATAAAACTCAGGCTCAGGTAATGATAAATGGTTTAGCAGGAACAACAGTTACTGTTAGGGTAGACTGTCCTGTTTCAGACATACTGACGGTTTACCAAGTATGTTTAACAAATGCTACAGATGTAGGTAAAAAAATTCATAATGAATATAGATGGGTAGATGGAACCTATATATCCCCTCTTCATTCTGAACAGGTTAGTTTTGTTGATGGTACTGATATAATTATTGTTAGTCAATTTAGTTCGGTTACTGCTCCACAAGGAGCTGGTGTTATACCAGCTAACGGAGCTGATGTACAGGTTATTTGTAATAAAAGACCTGTCGATGATTTTAATTTTGACCCAGCGGAAAATGAGTTTTTTGCACTAAGGACTAATACATTATATACATCTAGTCCAGCAGATATAAATGCATTGATAGCAGCAGCAGGCTCAGCTCTTCCTTTAGACTCTTCTCTTGCACCACAACAATATGTAGGAGATTATACTATGGCAACAACTGGTCAATATTTATATTTAATTTATGATTATAGACAGCCAACCGAAATAGATTTATGTTACAGTACAACTGATATTTTTGATGCATGTTGTGAATGTATAACCACACCTTAATTAAAATATAATGGCAAACCCAAACACATATTATTTAAACGGACCAACTTTAGGAGCTTCAACAGCGGTATATACTGATTCTAATTTAAGTATTTGTGCAGCAGACGGAATTTATTCTGATGGTGTTATAGCAAGAGAGCAATTAAACTGTCAGTTACTTGCACCTCAACAATGTCCATCTTGTGCTCCACCTTGTGGATTACAAGCAGGTGAATCATCAAATATACAAGGGAGTTTTCTTGGTCAAATTAATGTTGGAAGTGATTTAGGTGCAGTAGTTATTTATTCTATTGTTGGGAGTGCTATTCCTGATGGAATGTTAGCTACCTATAATGGTCAAACATATAATAAATTAACTTTTATAAATAATAGTGACCGTCCAGTAGGTCTTAATACACCAGCTGGAGCCCCAACTTATTATGGTTCGAGTAGTAATACTCCTGTAAGTACAGGAAATATTCCTATATACTCATTACAAAATGATGGGTCTTATCTAAACACTGGAAATAATCAACCTATAACTGTTCAGGCTAGTCAGATAGATTTAAGAGGAGGAGGGGGAGCCACTGTATATACTATGGTTGTTCCTAAAAACTCAGCAGTTGCTACAAATATGAATGTAGATATCTATGCCCCAATTCTAGGAACTTTTTTTTCTTGGAAAGCACTATGTCCTGCTTTATTACCTAGTTTTACAGGCTCTGCATTACAAGATGTAGACACATGTTCTACTTCAGACCAAACTTATTATTTTGCTCAGAATGCTACAAGTTCAGGCACAGGTACAGGTTCTGTTCTTACACCTCAAACGTTAACTCAACCAGCTGTGGGTAATTTGGTTTTTACAGATAGTTACGGAGCTAGCCCACTAAATCCTACAAATGTTAGTAGAGTTGTTGTGCTACCTAATAACGATTTATTAAGAATATCTAATGGATTGGTAACAGCAGTAAGTACTTGCACTTAAAATATATATAAATGGAAAATTACACTTTAACATATAGCGAAGCAGCACAAGGTTTCCCTTCTTTTTATTCTTACTTCCCTGAGATAATAAAAGGAATGAATCAATTCTTATATACCTTTAAAGGTGGTAACTTGTATAAGCATAATACAAATGAAACTAGAAATAATTTCTATGGTATTCAAGGTATCTCTGAATTAACAAGTATATTTAATGAGTCTCCTTTAGAAAATAAAAAGTTTAAAACTATTGCTTTAGAAAGCGATGACCCTTGGCAGGGCACATTTATTACTGATATCCAGACTACAGGATTTATAAATGCAGATTTATCAAACCCTAGTAATCAGTACTACGAGAAGAAAGAAAATGATTGGTTTGCTTACATAAGAAATAGTGGTAATGTTCCTGCTAATCTAGACCAGTATGCTTTACGCTCACTAACTGGAATTGGTAACAGCACTTCATTTTTTATAGATGGACCAACTACAACTATTCTTTTTGAACCGCCTGTAAATATAGGTTCAATGTTATCTATAGGCGATGCTTTTTATTTTGGTGTAGCTAATGCTAGTGGTGATTTAGAACCTACTTTAGCAGGTGTTGTAACAACAGTTACATTTAGTAATATAGGTAATGTTTTGATAGAATTAGATAACACCGTAGCTGGAGTTGTACCTATTCCTAGTCAGACTGAATATTTTTTATACATTAAGAACTCTATTGCTGAATCACAAGGAGTAATGGGACACTACTGTGAGTTTACATTAAGCAACGCATCAACGAGTGCTACAGAATTATTTGCAGTAAAAAGTGAGGCATTCAAAAGTTTCCCTTAAAATTCTTATCTTTGTAGAAATATGGAAACAGAAGTTTTATCTACTGATATATTAAGAGGAATTTCTACAGGCACTGGATTACTTTGGGATGAAATTGAAAACTTTAAGAATCAGCTTATAGCTACAGAGCATGCGTTGGTTCATAAAGCAGGTACTCCTCAAAGTAAAGAGGTACAAGAAGTGTATCCTTTAAAACAACATCTAGAAGGAGGTTTATATACTAGAGAGTTATTTATGCCTGCTGGGCATGTAGTAATATCTATGGTTCATAAACAAAATCATCCTTCTTTTTTATTAAAGGGTAAGGTTTCATTTTTAACTGATGAGGGTACGGTAGAGACAATCACTGCTCCTCATCTTATACATACAAAAGAAGGAGCACAAAGAGTTTTACTTGTGCATGAGGATACCCAATGGTGTTGTGTGTATAAGACAGATGCAAAAACATTTGAAGAAGCTGAGGCGGATGTTTATGCAGATAGCTATAAGGAATTACCTCAGCATATTATTGAAAAACAAATTTTATTATGTCAGGATTAGCTTTAGGTATTGCAAGTTTAGCGATAACTGTTGGAACTACAACTAATAGTTTTATACAGGCAGGGAAACAAAAAAGAAAAGCTAGAGATGCTGAAAGAGCTGCAGCTATGGCAATGGCTGAGGTTGAGAAAGAGCTTACTAAGAATGAGATGAAGGCTTTATCTGTTAATCAGTTACCTTATGAAATGGAACGACAACAAATAGATACGACTATAAAAACTCAGATGGACGCTATTAGAGAGGGAGACCAGCGTGGAGCTTTAGCAGGGGCATCACGAGTTCAGGCTGGTGCAAAGGAAGCAGCACAGGGACAGCGTGTAGGTATGGCAGCAGAAATGTCTGAGCTTGATAGATTGGTTGCTGATGAAGCAACAAGGAAGAGTGATATAAAGGCTCAAATAAAATTAGGAGAAGTTCAAGGTGCTCAAAAGGCAATGGCTGATGCCACAGAGCAGGCTGCTATTGCAAAGCAGCAGGCTATTCAAGGTGTGGCAAATGTTGCTCAACAAGGCTTAGCTATGGTTCCTACTTATACTAAAAATCAAGGAGCACGACAGATTAATAGGGCGGCTAGACAAAACAGAAGAGTTGATAAGGCAGCTTTTTTAGCAGGTGGAGGAACAAGAGCTGATTTTAGAGCAGCTAATCCTAGGTCTGCTATGATGAGTAATTTACAGTCTAAAGTGCAAGGACAATTTGGAACTCCTTTAGCATCAGGATTAGAAGGTCCTTCAGGTCCTTTAGGTACTCAAGCTTATCCAGGTATACAAGGCTTACCTTCAGGGAATTTAACTCCTGAACAAAGAGGGTATTCCCCAGGTTTAGCAGACCCTAATATGCAGATACAAGATTTTCAGGCAGCTTTATTAGATATGTCTCCTTCAGAAAGACAGCTCTTATTTGCTAGCATAGGATTATAAAATAAAAAAAACACATGAGTTACTACGGATACGTTGAAAGAGAAAACGCTTCACAAATAAACTGGGCAGAAGTTGGTGAGAACCTAACTGGTGTACTTAAAAAAGCTAGTGATGACCGACAAGCAAAACGAAATGCTTTTGACCAGTCAACTAAAGAATTCCAATATGTTTTAAATAAAGCTCCTTCTGGAGATTTTAAGACCGCTAACGCATTTGCTCTAAACCATGCTTCTGACGCTTCTAAAACTAGGCTTCTTCAGGACCGATTACTTAAAAGTGGTCTTATGAAAGATAGAGATTATACTGTTGCTCGTCAGAATTTAGTTGATGGAACCAAGCAGATGTTTGGATTATCAGAAGAGTATCAGAAAGAGTATGCTGAAAAAATGGAACGACTGGAAGCTGGTAAGAGTCAGGTGTTAGAATCCTGGCTGATGGAGCAGATAGAAGGACTGGGAAATCTTACTGATGTAAAGTCTTTTATAAACCAGGAGGATGGTAGTGTAAGTATTGGTAAGCTAGTAGATGGACCAACTGGCACAAGAGTTTTAAGTAAAAACCCTAATGATTTTCTAACTGTTAATCAGCTTAGAAATAGATACAAAAAACAGTATGACAAATTTAAGGTAGGAGATACAATGGCGGTAGAGGCTGATAGGCTAGGTAGTTTTATAAACACCATCCGAAATGCTGGAGGACCAGAGTACGCAGGTCAAATTACCAAGATGCTTGACGCAACCCTTAGAGGAACTTTAGATAAAAATCAGAAGAAGGCTGTTGATAATTTTAACAGGATGGAGAAGAATATGATTAATAGCTATCTAGAATCTAATCCACTAAACGCACTATCTGTTCTTACTAATTACCTTGGAGTAAATCCAAACACAGGTATAAATTTTGAAATTACATTTGATGCAGCTGAAGCAGCTGGCGACCCTAATAAACTCCTAGTTAAGGATAACGGTAGTGGTACAATTGAGTTCGCTGGAACTGAAGGGCAGAAAAAAATAGCATTTGAAGCGGTTCAGAATAACTTCAGAAACCAGATAGACAGAGAGAAAACAATCAGCACCTATACTGAGCCTAAACCAAGTGCAACTCAAATTAATCAAGATAATAAAGAAGCTCAGGAGACACAAGTGGTAACAAATATAGCTCAGCTATACTACGGTACTGACGCACAGGTTCAGGAGGCTGAAGATTATTTAAGAGGTATTAATACTAATATTGACACGATTGATAGAACAGGTGAGAACATTATTGTAACATTCAATGATGATAGAGCTGATGAGATAATACCTTTTAGAGACGATTCTGGAAAGGAACTACCCCAAGCGGCTTGGATAACTGGTTCCGCTAACTTCTTCTTAGGAGATAAGCAGAAGATAACAGATATAGATAAGATTATAGGTCTGTCAAAAATAGACACAAGCTTAGCTTTTAATCCAGATTCTACAGGATTTAGTGCTGGGGTGAAAAAAAGAAAAGAAACAGCAATGGAAGCTATCATGAGAGGCTTGAGTGCTGATATTCCAGATAACCATACAGCGTATGCTAAGTTAATAACTGATAAGAAAGATGCAAATGGAAAATTTGTAGAGGACTATAAAGATAAAATACCTGCAGGGTTTACATTAGAGGAAAAATATAAAACGAATCCAAAGGAGGATAAAATTGTATCAATAGGGAGAAAAGGCAAAGATTCAATTGAAGTTGATATTACTAAACCTGATGCTGTTGAAAAAATATTGAATTTTATAAAGAATAATATTGACCTAGTTAGTGAAGATTCTACGGATGTAAATCTTTTGACACAATACATACCAGGAGAAGTATCTATAAAACAAGAAGGCAGAGGTAAGACGAATAACCCAGGTGAACTAGACGAGTAAAAATAATTATGGATAAACTAAAAACTTTATTTGACGTATTAACTAGAGACGGATATTACACTAAATCTTTTGAAGAGTTTCAAACACAGTTCCAAGATTCTTCTTATAAAGACAAAGTATTTAATGTTGTTTCTAGAGATGGTCTTTTTACAAAATCAAAAGATGATTTTTTAAATATGTATCAGGTTACTGAAGTTGAGCCTGTAAAAAAAAAAGAAGTTACGGAGTCCATTTCGGAAACTGGTTCTTCGGATTCATTCGAACCTCTTGAGGGCGATGAGCTTATAGCTCCTGAAGGTGTTGCTGATGTTGATGAAAGAGATACAAGAGGGGAAAGCCCTTTGTCCTCACAAGACTTTCAAGTTCAAGACGAGAGACAGCAGGCTGCTCAACAGGTAGACAACACACAACTACAACAAGCTCCAGTTCCTGTTACTCCAGAGGAACAACAAACCGCAGTAGATACAAGGGAAGCTTTTGAGCAACAGCGAGCTATTGATATGGAAAATTATCTTGCTCAGCAAAAAATTGAGCAGGACCTAATAGCAGAAAAAACACAGGAAAATCAACAGCTACTTCTAAAGAGTGATGGATTTAAGGCTGACCTTGATATTATCAACGAAGAGTTAATAGCTCAGGCTGAACAGCCTGTTGTTGAGGAACTTACAAGAAGGTTTACAAAATATGGATTGACATTTGAAAAGACAGGCATAGGAGATGCTATGGTTGTTTCTAATTTTGATAACTCTAAAACAGTAAGAATAAACCTAGACCCTAATCTTTCTAGCGATGAAATTCTAGAATCTAAAAAACTAAAAGACTTTATAATAGACAACAGTCTAGAGCTATATGAGGATAACGACTCCTTAGAGTTCGACAACCAAGCTGAGAAAGCAAGAAGCATCAGAAACAATCACTTAATAAATCCAGATGGTTCTTTTTCTACTGTTAAATTTACATCATACGAAGAGGATGGTAAATACAAAGTTATACCTACTCTGTTTCCAAAGGATATTAATTTTTATGGAACTATAGCTGATGATTGGATGGAACTTGAGTTTGATGATGCTAAGCAAGTAGCCGAGGAAAGAGGTGAGGTATTTAGTTTTGAAACAGCTGAGGAGGCAGAGTTATTTGCTGAAGGGGGATGGAAAGATATTCATACTACAGATGCTTTAGGGAAGTCCTTGTACTCAGAGATAGGCAAAAACTACAAGTTCGAAACAGCTAGATATGATGAGTATCTTAGAGTCAGAGATGAAATAGATTTTATAGAGTCCCAGATTGCAGATTTTGATAATGATTTTTTAGACGAGCTAACTGATGAGCAGAAAAAAAAATACGGCAATTTATATGTTGAGGGTATACTTAGAGATGATGCCTCTCAAATTTTAAAAGAACTTAAAGAGAAGGAAGACGCTCTATATTCAGAAGTGAATACAGAGGAGCTTATAGAGATGAGAGAGAAGTTTGACCTTGCTCTAAATAAAAAGTATGACATGCTAGCTCAAGAGGCGGCTATGGCAAATGGTGAAACAAAAGTTTACGAAGACGCTTTAAATGAGCAGTCTATTTCTTTATTTGGTGTAGAGCTTAAGGACCTTACAGATATTATTCCTAAAGATGAGCAGGACGCTTTACTATTAGATGAGTTTAAAACTCAAGCCGCTCTTATCAACTCAGAGAAGGTTCATGCTGCTAGAAAATATGAGAACGCTTTAACTTTCTACGACAGGAAGTTTGATAAGTCTATTACTGAAGAATACGAAACAGGTATAGCTGCAGTATATGGTGAGATACAAAAAGGTTTAAAGGATGGTAATGCCTCTGAGGTTATCCTTCAGCTATCTACAGGCATGCCTTTCGATATGCAATCTTTAGATATAAACAACCCAGAAGATGTTAGAAAAGCAGCAGAGATGATTGCTAGTCTTAAGGGTGGCAGCCAAAAGGGGAAGCAAGGTAGACAGATGGCAAGATGGAACAGGGCTGTAGGGTTTAGAGAATCGCTAGATGCATTTCTGAGAAACCCAGATGAACTAGCATTATCATTAGCTGCTAACTCTATATCAATGATGCTACCTTATGGAACTGAGCTAGTAGCAGGTAGTACTGTAGTAGGTGCAGGAACAGGTGCAGTTATGGGTGGAGTACCAGGTGTAGTAACAGGTGGAATAAGAGGAATGAGAGCAGGTATGGCAGCGACTAATTTTGCTATGGAATATACCAATGAGTTTTTTGATGCGATGCAGGCTAATGGATATGATGTACTAGACCCTGACGATGTGGTGGAGGCAATAAATAATGATAAAGTATGGGCTACCGCTAAAGAAAGAGGACTGAAACGAGGTATACCTATAGCTGTTATGGATTATATTAGTTCTGGATTAGTAGGTAGAGTTTTTCAAGCTGGTAGCGTAGCAGCCAAAGGAAGACGTTTGGCTCTTGCCGCTGCGGAGCGTGGTATTGTTGACCCTGCTATGGAAGGTGCTGGGGAAGCTGCTGCTCAGTTGGTTGCAGATGGAACATTAGATGGAAAGGAAATTGGTGGAGAGATAATTGGTGGTTTTGGTGCTAACTCACCTACTGCTGCAGTAAATACAATGTTTAACATTCGCAGTAAAAGTAATATAGAGCTAGCCAATAGGCTTACTGATATAAACTTTATAGCCTTCGAGAAAACTTCTGACACTAGAATATCTAAGTGGACTAACAACATGCTAAGGCTAGGGAAGATTAATGCTGACCAAGCTCAGCGTATACAAAAGAATTTAGGTCTGTCTAAGGATGCAGATAACCTAGTGAACTTTGGTATGTCTAAAAACAAACCTAAGAATAAAAGAGTTAAGGCTAGATTAATGGAGCTTCTATCTGCAAAGGAAGAGTATTCTGCTGATGTGAACCGTAGAGAAATCTTTGGACAGAAGATAAAGGATATTAATGCAGAGATTGCTTATCTTGTAGAGAATAAAACCTTAGCACCTGACAGTCAGCGAGCTAAGATAGAGTCGATAACTTCACCAGGAGTTGAGGTTAGTGATGTAAGAGCTGGTGTATCAGAGTATATAATTGATGGTAAATCATATACCAAGGAAGCATTCCTAAAGGAGATTGGAAAAAGAACCGCTAAACAGATGAGTAAGTTTAATGGGAAGGTGGTTAATGATGAGGAAGTTAGTAAACAATTAGCAGAGAAAATAGAAACCAAAACAGATACAGATGCCGTTCAAATCACAGAAACAGAGAGCGTGGATGCACGCCAACAAGCCGCAATTGGCGAAGGAGTGGGAACAGGAGTACCCACCACAGAGACCACAGAACTTGAGACCACCGAAACGCAGGAAATAATAAATACAAAAACAAATGAAGAAACAAACACAGAAATCGCAGCAGGAAACAGACTCTTTAATGAGCCCTTACAGGCAGCAACAGAAATTGAGACTAGAGTTAAAGAAAGAACTGGAATTGATACGCCAAAGGGTGAGAGAATAACTAAGCTAGACGAAGCTAGGTCCAAAAGAATATCAGACGCATACGAAAAGCAAGAGTCAAATCCTAACGACCCTGAAGTTAAAGAGTCTTACGCAGCTTTAATAGATGAAACTATAGCTCAGTATGAAGATATATTAGCTGATGGATATGTAATAGAGATGAGTAACACAGAGTATAAAAGCTCTGCTGATATGATTTCAGACCTTAGAGATAATAAGAACATGAGAGTGTTCTCAACCGAGGAAGGCTTTGGTACTGAAGGGATTACAGATGCGGATAGAGCAGCCAATCCTATGTTAGCTCCAACAAAATTCAAAGACAAGAATGGGAAACCTCTTTTAGTTAATGATGTATTTAGGTTTGTTCATGACTTTTTTGGACATTCTAAAGAAGGCAATAGCTTTGGTCCAATAGGTGAAGAGAATGCTTGGGATGTTCATTCCAGAATGTATTCTCCTTTAGCTAGAAGAGCTATGACAACTGAGACCAGAGGGCAGAACTCTTGGGTTAATTTCTCAGGCATTAACGACAAAGCTTTTAAAATAAGAGATGAGGCTAGAGCATTAAGAAAAGAAGGTAAGTTCGAGGAGGCAGAAGCTAAAGTAAAAGAGGCTTATGACATGATGAAATTTGCTCAGCAAAAAGTAATGCTTCTTCCTGAAGAGTTTACTTTATTACCTGAAGAAACTCCTGAAGGTATAGCTCTGGCTGAGGAGGTAGCAGACTTGGAAGCCACACTAGATGATACAGATTCAAAAGTAGATTTTAAATTAAAAGAGGAGTCTACTCAAGAGGGATTTGTAGATACTAAAGAAATTGTTGAAGCAATGTCTAAGGTAGAAGAAGGAGCTATAATTGAAAGTCAGACTGAATTTAAAGAGACCTCACCTACAGCACCTAAAGTTGATGTACAAGAATTAAACAGCAGAACAGATAACCCTCTTCCAGTGGTAGATTACGAGGTTATTGATGGGATACCTACTATGTTTAGTATATCAGACCAACTAACAACAGGTAATACCATTAATCCATATACAGGGAATGTTATTACAAATCTAAAAGGAGGGTTTGGATTTAATGGTATAAAAGGTCATGAGAAACTTGCGTGGGCAAGCATAGATAATAACACTGTAAAGGGGCAGATTTCTACGGCACTTAGAATATACAACAACAATAAAGAACTTTATAAAAATTGGTGGGCAGCTAATCCTCAATACAACGGATTAGTTCCTATGTCAATCGTTAAGATGGAGTCAAAATCTATACTTAGTAATGAAGCTGTTGTTCGTGTTATGGCAGATAATTTAACCTCGTTTCCTAAAGATAAAAGAGTAGAAGCACTAGAGGTTTTTAGAGAGAGATTAGAAACAAAAAAACTTAGGTTAGAGGAAGCTGTAAAAACAGGTATAGGATTAAAAGGTAAGCCTGTTAGCAAGAAAACAATTAAAGTTTATAGAGACCAAGTTGAAGCTATAAAGGATGTTCAGAAAATGGACAAGAAAATAAAAGCAAAAACAATTGATGCTCTACTAACACCTAATGCTTTACTACAGCTAAAAGCTATAACATCTGTGAATGTAATAACAGGTAATATAGGATACGGTGCACCCAATAAACCAACTAAAGCTGCAGTTACACCAGGGGATTATAAAAAAAATCCTATTGCTAAAGCGTTGCTTGGAGATAATGCGTCTTTAGAAGAAAAAAGTAAACTACATCTAGGAGCTATAACAGATGTTATTACAGAGCCTCAGCTTAAAAAAACTCCTATTCGTTCAGTGTTTCTAATAACAGGGATTGATGTACTAAATCCAGGGATTGAAAAAACTGTTCACCCAAATTATCCTGTTGGTCCTAGAGGAAAAGTAATAGGAGTTATAGAACAGCCTAAGTCTATGCTGGAATTATTTCCATCGGCATATAATAATGCTGTTCTGGGTAAGGCTCAAGAAGACGCAGGGAAAAACAGAAAAAGGTCTGACAAGTTAAGATTATCAGAGACTATACCTGTTGGTATGGGTCTTGTTAATAAAGAATTTCAAGGAACTATTGTAGGGGTTAATGAAGAGGCTAGGCTTTTAGATTTTATGAATCGGAGCTTTCCTTTTGTTAATATATCTACCGACCAGTCTACTATGAATCAATTAATAGAAAGCCCTGACGTAACCACATACCTTAAAGGTGATTCGGTTGTGTATGGTATGACTAAGGACGGTAACATATTTATTAATAAAGAAGTTCACGATTCAAAGTCTGAGCTGTACAACACAGCTATTCATGAAATGGGACACATTTGGACTAAACATCTTAGTCTAACGCCTAAAGGGAAAAAAATATATAAGCGTGGTGCAGAGCTTGTGCAGCAAACTGAATTATACAAAAGATTATTAAAGCGTTTTGATGGTGATGTTAATAAAGCTACCGAGGAAGCTATGGCTACCCTTATTGGTAACAGAGGTGAGAGTGTTGTTAATGCAAGTCTTCAGCAGAAAATAAAGGATTGGATTACTGCGGTATGGGATTATGTAAGAACCGAGTTTAAGTTATCTAAAGATTTGAGTACTCAAGAGATTCAGAACTTAACCATGGATGAATTTTTAGGAACGGCATTAGCAGATATATTTAGTGGTAAGCCTGTTAAGTTAAGCGATGCTCAATTAAAAACTTTCTCATCAGAACTTAAGGAAGCTATGTTTAAGTCTGATGAAAGTATGACAAGCATAATAGATAAAGGTAGAGCTAATGGTTTCTCAGACGCATCTATTAAACAGGTTCTTAAAGGTAGAGGATTTAAGGTTGCAGATATAAGAGATGCAATGGAGGTTAAGGTTGATGCATTCACTCAGCTACCTGATGCTTTTGGTAACGTAGAAGGTGGTATCAACGAAGGTATGCAGCTCTTTACGGAGGTTAGACAGAAGTTGTCTAAGTTTATCACACCAGATAAAACTATGTCAGAGGTTAGACAGAAGGCTATGGATTTAATGAAGGATAATCCTATCTATAAAGCACAGCCAGAACAAACTCAGATGGAGCTTTTAACGGACTTTGATAAGACTTTAAACACTCGTGCTAATGTTAAGGTGCAAAAAGAAATAGCAGCCATTAAAAACAACCTAAGACAGCGTAAGGTTGGAGCTAAAAATATTAAGTCTGCACAGATACAGCTTAAGAATTACATACGAAAAGCTTTACCTAAGTCTAAAACCTATACACAGGCTCAAATAAATAAACTTATAGCAAGAGTAAATAAATCAACGGTAGATACATTCGAGGCGGATACTGAATACATAATGAAAATTGTAGACCAGCAGAAAGCTAAGATGAAAAAGGCTCTTGTTAAAGATATGCTCAAGCTTGTAAAAGCAAAAGCTATGACAGCGTTTACAAAGTCTGGTAAGCGTAGAGCTAAAGGTCTAAGTAAAGAGGGAACATCTTACTTCAAAGCTGTTAAGCAGATACTTACAGCTGATGTAGATACCCTTAACAAAATACAGGAGGACCTACAGAATGAAAGCACAGAGATAAGTAATCTTATAGAGAAACAACAAGATGGACAGAAGCTAACTCAGAAAGAGCAGGCTAAAGTTAATCAGGCTCTAGCTTTTGATACCTTTGGTGATGTATCTAACATGAGCCTAGAAGAGGTTCAGGACTTAATGCAGCAGCTTAAAGATGTAAGAGCTCAATCTATTGCTACCTTTAAATCAAGAAGACTAGCAAGAGTAGAGGCAAACAAGAGGATGAAAGAGCAAGCTGATGCTCAGATTAAAGAAACTAATCCAATGCTGTTTGATGAAGATGGTAATGTATTAAACACAAATGAGCGTGGTGCTATAAAGAATGAGATACTATCTCACTTCAGAAAGTTTGAGATAGGTAAAGGACTTTCGACTTTAGGAAAACAAATGAAGTTCAGTAACGCTAAAAGTTTAATCCAGGATATGAAGCAGATGTTCCAGCATTTAGGAACATTAAGTAATCTATTAGATAGAGTAACTCAGGGTAAAGACTTTTTCACCAAGAATGTTTATGATGCTCTAAATAGAATGGATGACATCAATAACGGAGGTTTATTTCAAACTCAGAAGAAGCTTGATGATATAGCTAACACAATCCCTGGTATAACTAAAGGAGTAAAGCAGGTATACTCTAAACTAAATACCGGTGTTCATGAATTAAAATTAAAGCGTAGTGATACTGGGCGAGAGTACACCGATATTTTTAATGCTGATGAGTTAATGCGTATATACGCTCTTAGTTTGAATGATACTCAAAGACAGAAGCTTGAGGCTCAAGGTATAACTCCTGATGTTATAGAGAATATCAAAAAGATTATAGGTCCAGAGGCTGTAGAGTTTACGGATAAGACTGTAAACTTTTTGAGTAATGAATACTATGAGAGTGTTAACGATGTATATTCTTACGTTAATGATGTAAACCTAGGTTACGTTAACAACTACTTCCCAACATCAACCATACAAAAGGAGACCACTAAGAAGATGATTACTGAAGGAGATTTCAGTGGTGTCTTTAATGCGGAGTCCGCTCCTGCATTTAAAGAAAGGGTGGATATGAAATCTGATGTAGATTTGCACGCAGGAACATTTACAAATGTTCTTAATAATCATGTTGATACAATGGAGAAATATAAAGCGTACGCTTTGGGTACTCAGAGGCTTAATGCATTGTTTCAAATTGATTCTGTGAGTGTGTTATTACAAGAGATGGGTGTAAAAAATGCAATGAAAAATGCTGTTAACTTCGCTATCAATCCTGACTCTGGAAAAGACTCAAGCTTAAATCCTAGTTTAATATCAAAATTACAAACTAACTTTACAGGATTTGCTTTAGCTTTTAAAGCTATACAGATACTTAAGCAGGCTACATCTTTTGTTAATGCTTACTCTGATTATAGTTATTTCCCTAAAGATTCTAAAGTTCCTAGAGCTGTAAAGGCTGCTGTGGATTTACCTATGTTTATGTTTGATGGAGCTAGAGTTGTTTTATCGTTAGCTAAAGATTTATTTGGAAAGAAAGGAGCTATAAGAGAGGCAATGGAGATATCGCCTACGTTTAGAAAAAGGCTTGCACAAGGTCTTGAGGGTGATGTTGTTGGATTAGAATCTGGTCGCCAAACATTAAAGAAAACTGCTCTTACTGGTGATAAAATTAAAAAAGCACAAGCTGCTTTTAAAACTGCGGCAGCTTCACCAACTGTGATTGGTGATGTGCTGGGGGTTATGGGTTATATGATTAACTATAAGCGTAACATTGCCAATGGAATGAGTAAGGCTGAGGCAGTAAAAGCTTTTAATGATTACAATGCTACACAGCAATCAAGAAGAGGTACAGACAAGATTCCAATACAAAGAAACAACAACGTTTTTGTTCGTGCATTTACCATGTTCGGAAGTACATTGTTTCTGCAGATGAATAAGGTTATGCAGAGCACTACTAATATCGCAAGAGATATCTCTAATAAGAAGAGACCACGTTCAAAGGACACTAGAGATTTAGCTTTGAACTTAGCGGTAGCCAACGTATTATTTGCAACTGCAGCTAACATAGCTAAGTTTGTTAAGGGAGATGATGAAGACAGGGAAACAGCTATGAAGAGTATTACTGAAGCAATGATGGGCTTAAATCTTATATATCAGATACCTTATGTAGGTTCTACGGTAAAAGATTTAGATATAGCTGGGCAAGCAATTTCTGCTGTTAAAGGAGAAGAATATAAGAAGAGTAGGATATACAAGAGTGATGTTGTAAACCCTTTAGCTAGTG
>MDTG01267920.1_pt1 | contig 60240 bp, 60 predicted proteins | sample 811421 | NCBI WGS metagenome assembly MDTG01 (sample SAMN05326645, study PRJNA326480) | marine metagenome | isolation source: seawater | place: Pacific Ocean: South East | collected 2011
CTACTGGGTCATTTAGTTTGCTAATCTCTTCAATTCCATTGCACATTGCCTCAATTCTTTTATTATCTAACAACAGTCTATCAAGAAGTGAGTAAGCAAGTTTTTTTTTTTCAGCTTGTTTTAAATCTTTGTTGTTAGCATCTAAAATTTGTTTCTTTTTTTTGTAAATATTCTCTGCTGCATCTATAAGTATTTTATTTTTTTGCTCTTTAGCTAAAGCTGCAATTGTATATGATGATTCTTTTGAAGAAATACAAATTTGCCTAATTTCTTGCAACATACTGTTCATTAATCTTCTCTCCTTAGTATTAAATTATCTCTATGTATGAGTTCCTCTTTACCAATATACCCTAATACTTTTATAAACTCAGAAGTTTTTTTGCCAATTATTAATTTTGCTTCCTCAATATCATAAAAAATTAAACCTTTTCCTAATAACTCTTTATCTTCGGTTCTTACTTCTACAATATCTCCTCTAGAGAAATTTCCCTCCACTTTTACAACTCCTGATGGAAGTAAACTTGAGCCTTGTTTAAGTGCTTTTGATGCTCCCTTGTCAATAACTACATGTCCTAATATATTAATACTAGTAAACAACCACTTTTTGTAATAACTCGAGTTGTTACTCTCAGCACTGATGATAGTTCCAATGCTTTCAAAATTTTTTAAAAAATTTTGTATTGGTCTATTACATACCCCTGAAAATATAAGTGTTTTACACCCAAAGCTTGAAGCTATTTCACTTGCTTCAATTTTAGTTTTCATTCCTCCAGAACCGAATAAATTTGTTTGATTTCCTGCCATTTTCAAAATTTTATTATTTATTTTGTCTATTCTCTTTATAAGTCTAGCATTTTTATTTTTTTTAGGGTTTGAATCGTACAATCCATCAACATCACTTAACAAGATCAATGTGTCAGCCCCAATAATTTGAGCAACCCTTGCAGCAAGTCTATCATTATCACCAAACTTTAGCTCATCTATAGCAACTGAATCGTTCTCATTAATAATAGGAATAATATTGGATTCTAAAAGTGTTTGAATAGTATCTCTAGCATTTAAACTTTTTTTTCTATTTTCTGTTTCTGAGAAGGTTAAAAGAATTTGTCCAATTTTAATATTTTTAGCCATAAAAGCTTTATTGAAATTTTTCATCAAAATACTCTGACCACAGGCAGCACACGCTTGCTTTTCATTTATCCTTAGGTTTTTCTTGTTGGTAATTTCTAAATAGTTTTTTCCTAAAGAAACTGCTCCAGATGCTACTATTATGACTTTTATCTGTTTTTTTCTTAAATTACAAATGTCAAGGACTAAACTCTCAAACCATTTGAAATTAAATTTTTCATTTTTAATGAGTAATGATGAACCAATCTTTATAATTACGATTTCTGATTCTAGATTGAAAATTTTTTTTTTCATTTAATTTTTTTGAATAGATATTTTTTTAAGTCTAATAAACCATTATTATTTAAACAAGAAATTGTTAGTGATTTTATACCTGAAATTTTTTCGATAACTGTACAAGCTTTTTTAACTTCGGTTGCACCAAGTAAATCACATTTATTTAAAACAATTATTTCTTTTTTATCTCTTGTTATTTTGCCATAACTTTCGAGCTCTTTTCTTATTAAAAAATATTTATCTTTCAACTCATTATTTCTAAATGCCGAAATATCAATTAGATGAATAATTAATTGACACCTTTCAATATGGGATAAAAACTTATGACCCAAACCAATTCCTTTGGAAGCTCCTTTTATTAAACCTGGCAAGTCAGCTAAAATTAAATCATTGTCTAAATAACGTAAAACTCCAAGTTGAGGATGTAAAGTTGTAAAAGAGTATTTTGCAATTTTTGGTGAAGCATTAGATAAACACTTTAATAATGAAGATTTTCCTGAATTTGGTAACCCAACTAGTCCTACATCCGCAATAAGTTTTAATCTCAGCCAAACCCATTTTTCCTCACCTATCCATCCTTTTTCAAATCTTTTTGGAGATTGGTTAGTAGAACTTTTAAATCTAAAATTCCCTTTACCTCCGTCACCACCTTTAGCAATTAAAAAACTTTCGTTAGGTTTTAAAAAATCTTTATAACAATGTTCTTTATTTTCACTTAAAATCTGAGTTCCGACTGGAATCTTAATTATTAGATTTGAGCCATGCAATCCTGATTTTCTCTTACCAGCTCCATCTCTTCCATTTTTTGCTTTGAAATGTTGTTGATATCTAAAATCTATGAGTGTGTTAAGGTTTTCAAAAGACTTGAAAAAAATAAAACCTCCTCGACCACCATCCCCACCATCTGGTCCTCCCTTTTCAACAAATTTTTCTCTTCTAAAACTAGCACAACCCGAACCACCGTTTCCTGCTTTGAGGTAAATTTTTGCTTCATCTAGAAATTTCATTTTACCCCTTATTTGAGTTTAGGGACTTATATTTCTTAAGTTTTTGTTTGAACAACATTCACATACAATCTTCCATGTCCTTTTCTCTTAAAAAAGACATTGCCTTTCTCAAGAGCAAAAATTGTATGATCTTTTCCTATCCCAACATTTATTCCAGGATGATACTTCGTACCTCTTTGTCTAATTATGATATTACCAGGGACTACAAGCTCTCCTCCAAACTTTTTTACACCTAGTCTTCTACCGGCAGTATCTCTTCCGTTTCTAGTGCTACCTCCTGCTTTTTTATGGGCCATCTTTTTTTACCTCCGATTTTTTTATTTTAATTTTATCTGATTTATTTTTTACTTTTTCAAAAGAACTTTCGTTTTCCAAAGATTTTTCTATGGTGCTTTTTCCAGATCTTATATCTGTAACTTTAATTACGACTAAATTTTGTCTGTGACCTAACTTTCTTCTATAGTTATGTCTTCTTTTTTTTTTAAAAACTAAAACTTTTTTATCTTTAATAAGATCTAATACTTTGCAAATCAATTCTAATTCTTTTACAAATGGAGTACCCACTATAGTTTCATTTTTATCATTTTTGTGGAGAAGTATGGTATTGAATTTTAAGATATCACCCTTTTTACAATTACAACTTTCAATTTTAAGAACATCACCTTTTGAACATTTATATTGTTTTCCACCATTTTCAAATACTACAAACATTTTTACCCCAAAAAATATATAATATATACCTTTAAGCAGATAATTTTCAAAGTATTATTTGTAAATTTTTTATATAAAAAAATTGTAATGTTGATATATAATCTAGATTTTGATAATTTCAAAATTTCAAACGGTTAATTTTTAGGATTTTTGATGTCTGATATTGTTATAACCTCAGCAAAAAGAACACCAATTGGTAAATTTTTAGGAAGCCTATCGTCTTTATCTGCTCCAGAAATTGGAAAAATAGTTTTAAACAGTGTTATAAAAGAGTCTAATCTCACAAAAGCTGACATTGATGAGGTGATCTTTGGTCAAGTTTTAACAGGAGGTTCTGGTCAAAATCCTGCAAGACAGAGTGCCTGCTTAGCAGAAATTCCAAAAGAAAAAAGCGCTGTTACGATTAACCAAGTTTGCGGATCTGGTCTAAGAGCTATCAGTATGGCTGCTCAATCAATTCTTACAAATCAATCGGAGATAGTGATTGCTGGCGGTCAAGAATCAATGAGTAATGCACATCATACATCAAATTTACGTAATGGTTACAAAATGGGTAATGCTGATTTAAAAGATTCTATGATTGTTGATGGTCTATGGTGCGCCATGAATAATTATCACATGGGAACAACAGCAGAAAATATTGCAGAAAAATTCAATATTTCCAAAGAAGAGCAAGATAGGTTTGCAACTTTTTCTCAAAATAAAGCTGAAGCTGCTCAAAAAGCTAATAAATTTGAAAATGAGATTGTACCGGTAAAAATTAAAATAAAAAAAGAAGAAATAGTTTTTGATAAAGATGAATTTCCAAGGCACGGAACTACTTTTGAAAAAATCAGTAGTTTAAAATCTGTATTCAAAAAAGATGGTACTGTCTCAGCTGGAAATGCATCAGGGCTAAATGATGGCGCAGCGGCAGTCTGTTTAATGAGCGAAAAAAAGGCTAATCAATTAAATCTAAAACCCCTTGCAAAAATCATTTCTTGGTCCTCTGTAGGTGTTGATCCTTCGATAATGGGCATTGGACCTGTTCCTGCGGTTAAAAAGGCTCTCAAACTAGCAAATTGGAATATAGATGATGTAGATTTAATTGAAGCCAATGAGGCCTTCGCTGCTCAAGCACTAGCTGTGGGAAAAGAGTTAAAACTCAATCAAAATAAAGTAAATGTTAACGGAGGAGCTATTGCCCTGGGACATCCAATTGGAGCTTCTGGAGCAAGGATTATTGTCACTCTTATACATGAAATGATTAAGCAAGATAAAAATAAAGGATTAGCTACACTTTGCATTGGCGGCGGGCAGGGAGTTGCAATGTGCATAGAAAGGAATTGATTATGAGTAGAGTAGCTTTAGTAACAGGTGGCACAAGAGGAATCGGTTCTTCAATATCAATTATACTAAAAAAAAATAATTACAAAATAATAGCCAATTATGCATCTAATGATGAAGCTGCTAATAATTTTTCTAGTTCTAATGACATTGAAGTTATGAAATGGGATGTAAGTTCTTATGAAGAATGTAAAAAAAATATCTCTGAAATTAAAGCTAAACATGGATCAATTGATACAGTAATTAACAATGCAGGTGTTACAAAGGACGCACCACTTCATAAAATGGAGAAGAAAAACTGGGATAGTGTAGTTAATATTAACTTAAATTCTATTTTTAATATTACTTCAAATGTTATTAATGACATGAGACAGAATAACTTTGGCAGAATTGTTCATATTTCTTCTGTCAATGGACAAAAAGGACAATTTGGTCAAACTAATTATTCAGCTACCAAATCCGCTATTACAGGATTTTCAAAATCACTTGCATTAGAAAGTGCAAGTAAGGGAATTACTTCAAATGTTGTTTCACCTGGTTATATCAATACTGACATGGTTGCTGCAATTAGAGAAGATATACTTAAAAGCATAATTGAGACTATTCCGTCAAAAAGATTAGGTGAATCAGATGAGATAGCTGAATTAGTTTTATTTTTAGTATCTGAAAAAGCTGGATACATAAATGGTGCAAACTTTTCTATTAATGGCGGCCTCAGAATGGATTAAAATAAGTCTTTTTGAATTCTTATTTTTGAAAAAACTTCTAAACTTGAATTTTCTTTTAAATTTGTACTTTCTAAAAATTCTTTATCATCTACTTTTAAGAAAGGATTGAATCTTTTTTCTTCAGATAGCTTTGATGGAATTGTTGGTTTATCCTCTGTTCGTTTTAAAATAATGTCTTGATATTTCTTTTTTAATTCTGAATTATGAGGCTCAAGACTTAAAGCAAACTCAATATTTGATTTGGTATATTCGTGACCACAATAAATTAAGGTTGAATCGGGAAGAGATCTTATTTTTTTGAGTGAACTCCACATTTGTTTGTGAGTACCTTCGAATATTCTTCCGCATCCCATTGAAAAAAGGGTATCTCCACAAAATAAAAGCATTTCATTTAAAAAAAAAAAAACATATGTGTCCAACCGTATGCCCTGGAGTATTAAAAACAATAAATTTTGAGTTCCCCAAAAAAAATTCATCATTATTTTTTAAGCAAATATCAATTCCAGGAATTCTTTTTTTATCTGCATTTGATCCTACAATTTTGCATTTAAACCTATTCTTTAAATCGATATTTCCACCAGTATGATCACTGTGGTGATGAGTATTATATATAAAATCTAGGTTTAATTTTTGTTTTTCTAACTCTTGAAAAACAATCATTGATTCTGATGGATCTACACATGCTGTTTGATTAGTTTCTTTATCAACTAACAAATAAATGTAATTATCTTTAAGTGCAGGAATTTGAATAATTTCAATCATGTTTACTTATACAAAAAATTACCTGATATGCAAAAAAATTTTCATAAAATTTTGGTACAAAAATCTCATTTTCTGAATTTATGAAAATTCTTTTTAGAATTTTTATATTAAATTTGTCGCAAAAATCTTCAAAATCTTTTACTGTGCATAAATGTATGTTGGGCGTATTATACCATTCATAGGGTAATATATTATTTTTTGGCATTCTTCCTTTTAAAAATAATTCTTTTCTAATTTTCCAATAGCCAAAATTTGGAAATGAAATAATCGCTCTTTCGCTTATCCTAATTAAATTCTTTAATACAATTTCAGGCTGAATCATCGCATGTACGGTTTGACTCAAAATTACAGTTGAGAAAAAATCTCCTGGATAATTATTCAAGTCATAATTAGCATCTCCTTGAATCACTGATAAACCTTTTTGAACACATTTATTTACTCCTTCTTGATTTAATTCAATACCTCTACAATCAACTCGTTTATTTTTAAGTAAATATTCAAGTAATATTCCGTCTCCGCATCCCACATCAAGTATTACCTCATTTGGATAAATTAAATTAGCAATTATTTTTAAATCTCTTCTTAAATTCATTTCATTCAATGTTTATTTTTAAACCATTTAAAAATCCATTTAAAATTTTGTGAAATTCAGGTTCTTTTAGAAGAAAAGCATCATGCCCTTTATCTGTATTTATTTCAACAAAACTTACATTTGCACCACAACTATTCAGCGCTTTAATAATTGTTCTTGTTTCTGATGTAGGAAACAGCCAATCTGATGTAAATGAAAAAAAACAAAATTTTATTTTATTATTTTTAAATAGTTCTATTAAACCACCTTTATGATTTGATAAATCAAAATAATCCATTGCTTTAGTAATATATAAATAACTATTGGCATCAAATCTTTCACTGAAGGAATTCCCTTGATGCTTCAGATAACTTTCAATTTGAAAATCAACATTAAAATCATATGAAAGATCATTTTTTGATTGAAGGTTTCTTCCAAATTTTCTTTGAAGAGCTGATTCAGAAAGATAAGTTATATGTGCGATCATTCTAGCTAATGATAAACCTCTGGATGGGTTTTTCTTTTTTTTATTGTAAAGACCTTTAAACCAGGTTGGATCTGACATTATTGATTGTCTACCAATTTCATGAAATGCAATGTTTTGTGCAGAATGTCTATATGAAGTAGCAATTGGGACTATTGCATTCACCTTATCTTGATAAAAAGCTCCCCACTGAAGAGCTTGCATACCACCCATTGATCCCCCTATAACAGCAAATAATCTATCAATACCCAAGCATTCAATTAATTTCACTTGTCCATAGACCATATCTGCGATTGTTATAACTGGAAAATCAATACCATAAATTTGTCCTGTTTTTGGATTTTTACTTAATGGACCAGTAGTTCCACTACAACCCCCAATAACATTTGAGCAAATAATAAAAAAATGATTTGTGTCAATTGCCTTTCCTGGACCAATCAAATTATTCCACCATCCAGGTTTACCCGTAGTTGGATTCCTACCTGCACAGTATTGATTCCCAGTTAAAGCATGACAGATTAAAATAGCATTAGATTTCTTTTTATTCAACTTGCCGAATGTTGTATATGCAATTTCGCATTCCTTTAAGCTCATCCCACAATCAAGTTTAATTTTGTTATTTTTAGTTATATTAATTTTAGATTCAAACATATATTTATATTCATATTCACCACTTGACTAAAAAAACATCAAAGCTATGTTAAATTTTAATCAAAATAATTTTAGATTGATAATAAATTAACATGAAAATAATTAAACAAAAAAAATCATTTCTTAAAAATGTTAGACCTACAATAAATGAAATTGCAAAATATGTTCCCGGTGAATATACAGCAAATTCTAAAAATAAAAAAGTTATAAAATTATCATCGAACGAATCACCATTTGAAATCCCTTCAGGCTTAAAAAATTTAATATCTAATCAATTAATTTATTCATTTAGATATCCAGATGGAGATTCAAATCTTTTAAAAGAAGCTATTGCAAGAAAATTTTCAATCAATAAAAAACAAATAGTTTGCGGTAACGGATCTGATGATATTCTCTCGCTAATTTCTCAAGCATTTACACCAAGCGGATCTGAAATAATATGCAGTAAAAATGGATTCATTTTTTATCCAGTAATTGCACAAGCAGCTGGGGCAAAAATTGTATATGCTGATACAATAAATTTAAATATATCGTTAGAGAATATTTTAAAAAAAATTAGTAAAAAAACTAAAGTGATTTTTTTTGCCAACCCTAATAATCCATCTGGATCCTTGTTATTCAAAAAAGAAATTATTAGATTCTTAAAAAAAGTACCCACTGATATAATTGTAGTTTTAGATGGAGCTTACGCAGAATATGTTACTGACGAAAAATATACAGATGGCATTGAGTTGGTAAAAAGTTTTAAAAATTTAATTATTACCAGAACATTTTCAAAAATTTATGCATTAGCAGGTTTTAGGGTTGGCTGGGCTTACTCATCTCTAGAGATTATTGAAATTCTCGAAAAAATTAGAGGACCCTTTAATGTAAATTTGATTGCTCAAATAGCGGCAGCCAAAATTTTACACAATAGGAAATTTATTCAAAAGAGTATAGATCATAATTTTACTTGGCGTAATTGGTTACAAAAAGAATTAGAACGATTAAATCTTAGAACTTATAATAGTTTTGGAAATTTTTTGCTTGTTAAAAATAATTCAGATTATATTTCAACAGAAAAAATTGTATCGGAATTAAAAAAAAACAATATTCTAGTACGATTTCTAAAGAATTATGGCTTAAATAATTTTTTTAGAGTTTCAATTGGACTTGAAGTAGAGCTCAAAATTTTTATCAGAAAACTAAGAATCATCCTTAGAAAAAATTAACTATGTACAAGAAAATTTACTTTGATGAGATAACTATTATTGGACCAGGATTAATTGGGGCATCAATAGCATTGAGTGCCAAAAAGAAAAAAATTGTTAAAAACGTAATTGGTATAGATAATAGTGTAACAAATTTAAAGACAGCTATCAAAATAAAAGCCATAGATAAAGCTTTCACAAAGATAGACAATAATATTAACAAAAGCTCAATAATCTTTATCTGTACACCAGTCAGTACTATTCCAAATTTTATTAAAAAAGCATCAAAGTTTATTAATTCAAAGGCAATAATTACGGATGTAGGTTCAGTAAAAAATTTATTTAGTAAGCAGTTTTACAATTCAATTAATCAGATAGAAAATTTTGTACCTGGACATCCGGTAGCCGGTACTGAATTTTCAGGAGCAAAAAATGCTTCTAACGAACTTTTTGAAGGTAAATGGTGTTTGCTTACTCCTGAATTTAGTAATAAAAAAAAAGTAAATGTTATAAAAAATTTTTGGTCTTGTTTAGAAATGAATGTTTCATTAATGACACCTCAAGATCATGATAAAATTATGTCAATGACTTCACATCTTCCTCACTTAATAGCTTTCACAATAGTCGAAATGGTTGCTAAATATAATAAAAAGAACAATAAGGATCTTATGAAGTTTTCAGCTGGTGGTTTTAGAGATTTTACTAGAATTGCTTCTTCTGATCCAATAATGTGGAAAGATATTTTTATTAAAAACAAATCAAATATGACAGAGATCATTGATTTATTTATAGAAGATCTATTAAAATTTAGATCTCTTATTCAGAGTGAAAATTCTATTAAAATTTCAAGCTTAATTAAAAAAAGTAAGCATGTGAGAAGAAGAATAGTTTCTTTGAAACAAAACTAATTTTTCATAAAAATTAAATTAATTTTTTTTATCACCTCTTCTTTTGATAGACCAGTCTTAATTACAGGAAAGATCTCTATACTAATTTTACCCTTGCTTTTTATAAATTTTTTATTTTTCCAAAACTTGCCAGAATTATGTTTTGTTACAACGATTGGCATATTTAAATTCTTGTAAAGTATTTTAATTCCACTAGACGACAACTCTACTTTTTTACCAGGTTCAACTCTAGTTCCTTCGGGAAAAATAATAATATGTTTAGCGCCCAATCTTAAAGATTTTTTTGCATTATTTAATATACTTTTGGTTGAAGAATAACCTTGTTTCCTGTTTATAGGTATATAACCTAATTTTTTAAAATAACTGTTAAATATGGGTATTTTAGTGAGACTGTCCTTCATTACAAATACAGAGTCTGGAAGAATAGAAGGGAAAAAAAAAGTTTCCCATGCCGATTGATGATTCGATACTATTATCAAGGGACGCTCTAAGATTTTTAAATCTCCTATAATTTCAAAATCAATTAGTAGTAAAAACCTTGTTAGACTAATGATTGATTTAGTCCAAAAATTTGCAATTTTAACAGCAAACGGCCTTGAAAAAAATGTAACAGGAGAAAATAAACAAAAAAATAAAATTGTCCAAAAATAAAATATTATATAAAAAATAATATTTCTTGCGAAATTCATATTTTTAAAAAAATAAAAGTGTAAAGGATTTTTATATATTCCAAAACAATTAACCTAAAATTGTATGCCAAATATATGATATTTTCTAATTTAAATAAAAATTTATCTGAAGAAACAAAAAAAATATCTAGGTCAGTTGGCATTTTTTCTTCAAAAATAATTTTCGTACGAGGAAGATGATAATATGATGTTATTAAAAAAATATGTCTAATTTTATTATTCTTAATCCAGTTTTTTACCTCATCTGCATTTTGGTTTGTATTGTAGGCATTATTTCCAAAAAAAATACAGCATTTAAAAAAGTTTATATTTTTAATTAAATGTTCATATTTCTTCTCTAAATTTACCCCAGGATAAACTCCTGAGATAAACATTTTATTACTTATTTTTCTTTCTAATAGGTCAAAGCCCGTTTCAAATCTTCCTTTTGCACCGGTCAACACAACTATAGCAGAAGCATCCCTATTAATTGTAGTAAAACTTTCTTTTTGAATATTTCTTATAGTGTATTTTTCAGGGAAAATATTTATTAAATACTGAAACCACCAAAGTAAACTGACTAGTATAAAAGCAATAATAAAAAACAAAAACTTTTTCATTTTATAAAAAACCTTTTTTCAAGAAAATAATTTAAATATATTAAAAAATAGCAAAAGAGAAAAAATAAAATTGATAAAAGAAACAAAGACAAGTAAGCCAAATAGTAAAAAAAATTATTTGCAAATATAATATTATCATTAATATTTCCAGGTATACTGAATAAATTTGTAATTAAAACTGAAAAAATACTTGTTAAAATAATAGCTAAAATTGAACCAGGTAATATTTTTTTTATTAATATAATAGAGAGTGTTAAAGAGATTTTTTTATTATCGGCACCCATTATTTGAATAATCTCCAAAAATTTTAAATTTGTATTTAAACTAATCTTTAATAATAAAGTTAGAAAAAAAAAGAATAATACTGTAATTAAAAAGCCAAAAATAAAAATAAAAAGATTAACTTTGTAAATTAAATCATAAATATTTTGCAAATCGTCTCTGTGGTAATAAATGTCGAAACCTCTATTTTCTATGACATTTTTTAATTTTTCTTCATCTATAAAGTATTCTTTTTCTCTAAGATTAATCTCAAATATAAATGGGATTCTTAACTTGCTAAAGGAACTAAGTTCAGTCAAACCCAATTCATTCCTAATTTTATCATCATTCTTAATTTCAATATTGGAGTAATATTTTTTATCTGAGTATAAATTTAAGATGTGATTTTGAATCTTAACTGGAATTCTTTTTTCTTTTTTTTCTGGAATAATTTGAATTGTTACTAGACTAGATTCCTTGTTAAGCCATGAACCATAAAAATTAAAAAAATTTAAATAAAAGATAAAATGTAATGATATAAGTCCTACAATAAAAAAAGACAAACCAGTTAATAATTTATTTTCTTTGTTAAGGAAGATTTCCCGAAACGGATACAAGTTTTCAATTATTTTCAATTAATTTGCCATTTTCTATAGTTAATTTTCTAAATTTAAAAGATTTTATTTCAAAATTTTTTTTTGATGTCATAATTATAGTTGTTCCTAATTTATTAATAGAGGTTAATAGGAAAAATAATTTTTTTTTTATCTGATTATCTAAATAATTAAATGGTTCATCGGCAATAAGAATATCTGGTTTTGAGACTAATGACCGCGCTATTACAACCTTTTGTTTTTCACCATCTGAAAGATTATAAACTTTTTCATTTCTAATTTTTTTTAGCTCAGCCCAATCCAGAATCTCGTACACTCTATCTTTGTATTTATTTTTCTTTTCAGTTTGTATGTAGTTAGATATTTCAATATTTTGCTTCACTGTTAAATAAGGGATCAAATAATTATTTTGTAATATAACTCCCATTTTTTTTCTTAATTTAACAATATCATTTTTAGAGTTTTTATTTATTTTTTTGTCAAACACAATTATCTCACCCTTATCGGGTAGTAATTGCATGTACAATAATTTTAAAAGAGTAGATTTACCAGTTCCATTTGCACCATCAATAAAAATAAAATCTTGCTTTATGATATCAAGATTTATATTTTGAAAAATTTTTCTAGTACCTTCATAACTTAAATCAGTATTTCTAATTTTAATTAGAATTTCCATTTTAATAATCAGGTAATAAATTTTTTAAATAATCTTTCTCCTCCTCTTTTCTTTGAACTTCATTAGTCATATCTCTAATTTTTTCAATTAATTCATTCAAAGAATTTTTTTCAAAAACTATTGGCACCTCATACTTTTTGTCTTCAGCTTTACTCATATTTTGTTCTTGTATATCTTTACTACTCTTATTTGATTGTGCATTGTCTTTATTTAGATTTTTATAAATTTCTTTTATTTCAAAAAGAATATCTCTTTGATTTTTTATGGCGCTTTCAAAATCTTTACTTCGCATATTTTCTTCAGATTTTGTAGAATCTAGAATCATTCCCTGAAATTTTTTTTTTAAGTTCGGAAGATATTGGATAAGTTCATCTTCAAGACCTCTAATTTTTTTTTCAACATTTTTTTGTTCAAAAATATTTTTTTCTAACAACAATTCATCTTTTTTGAAAGTTTGGTCAATCACATTTTTTTGCAATTCATATACTGATTGAATCTTCTCTAAAATTTTTTCATTACTAGCAGGGTCTTGCTCGTTCAACAATGAATCAATTTTCTCTAATAAATTATTTGCTTCAGCTCTTAAATTATTTTCCTTATTTTTCACATTTTCTTTTTTAATATCTTCTTCTAACTTTGATAAAATAGATTCTTTTTCCTCAGAATTAATATTGCTAAGTTCTAAAAATTTTGCCAATAAGTTTTGTAATTCATTCATTTTCTCTGAAATTTCGAGATCATTATTATTTTCTTTCAAAAGTTTAGAAAGTTTTTCTTTCAGTAACAAAATTTTTTTTTTAATATTCTCGATATTATTATCTTCTAAAAAAATTAAAATATTCCACATCTTATTCATTAAAGTATTTATTTTAGATTCTATGGTTAGGTCTGATAACTCTATAAATTTTATTAAGTTAGAGATATTCTGATTTAAAAAATCATTTTTAGTCTGTTTACCTATTTTATCTAAGCTCGCTAAGACCTCTGCTATATTTTCCTCAAAATAAAGATTTTTTCTTAATTTGAAAATCTTCATAGCTTCATTATCTAAAATTTCTTTAGGGGTTAATGTTATTTTCTTTACTAGTGAAGTGCTTTGATTATTATTATTGTCTAGCGATTTTATGGTAAGAAAATATTCTTTCTCGTCAAAAATAATATTTTCGATTTTTTTTTTAAATTCTTTTTTTCTTTTATCATTTGCATTATCAAGTAAATATGAATGGTTAGGCTTAGCAAAGGTTTGTCCAAAATTTTTTACTTTCTCTAACTGAATTTTATTTAATAATTTTTTATCTCTACTTATTTCAATCCATGAGCGCAAATTATTTTCATCAAAAATCTCATATTCAAAATTTAATAATCCTTTTTTGTATTCAGGATTAGAAGTAAATTTTACTTTTGGAGCCTTATCTTTTTTAATAACTAATTTTTGAAAAATGGTATTATTAATTAGTAAAGTATACTCCCCTTCACTCAAGAGTTCCTCGTATTTTAATTTATCAAAATCAACAATGGTGAAATCCTTTTTTAAATATTTATTATTCTTTGTTTTTATTAGAAGTTTCACATCTTTGGGTTTTGTATTAAAAACATTAAACATAATTGTGCTTTTATCTTCAATTAAAAAATTAGTCTTTATAACTGTTTTGTCATTAAAACTCTTTTCTAAAAAAATCGTTTCATTCTTGGATCCTTTTGGTGGAAAAATCCATATATTTGTACTACTGTTTATTTTTAAAATATCAACTTGATTAGTAGACAGAGATTTGTTCAAGTTTTTATAAAAATAACCATCATTTAGAGAAAAACCTATTAGAATCCAAATTAGAACTGATAATTTTGTAAAATTTGAAATTTTGAAATCTGATAAAAAAAAATTTTTCAATGTTGTCAATTTCTTCTTTTCTATTATTTGTATTGATCTTTTTTTACTATTTTTCCAAATATTTTGTTGAACAGGGCTTTTCCGAGCCTGAATATTCTCTGCAGGCACATCAAAAATATTTAATATTTCATTATTTAAAAGATTAAGCTTATTCTCTAACATTAATTTAATTCTAAAAATTGATGGCCATTTAATTTTATTAAGGGTTTTAATGATCTCAATAAAAGTTACGAGAATTGAGGTAATAAATATATAAATAATAATAGATTTTAAGTTGTCTGTTTGAGGCCACAGCTGAAAATAAATTAATGAAAAAAATACTAATAAGAGTATGCTCATCAATTTTATAGAATCTAAAAATCTAATTATTATATTCCAAAAATATAAGAACCAAATTTGAAAAATTACCAAAAAAATTTTATTTTGCATTTTTTAATATTTTATTTTCATAAAGGTCTTCTACCGTTTTTCTAACTTTTGTGTTCATGGATTTAGTGTCTTTAACTAAAATTTCTTTTGGTGGGATTCTACAGTTATAATATGAGGTCATACATGTGCCATATGCTCCTACTGAACATATGACTAAAAAATCTCCTTTTTTTAATTCATTTAATTTTCTATCTTTTGCGAATATATCGCCCGATTCACAAATTGGACCAACAACATCATATTTAACAAATTTTCTTCTAGATAATCTCACCGGTAAAATCTTATGATAAGCATTGTACATTGATGGTCTTATCAAGTCATTCATACCACAATCAAGAATGAGAAATTTTTGATTGCCAGCATTTTTAATTCTTATTACTTGTGTTAGTAAAATACCTGCCGAACCAACCAAAAATCTTCCTGGCTCTAAAAGAATTTCAACCTGAAGATCATCAAAATTTTTTTTTATCTGATTCTTATATTCTTCTAAGCAAATAACATTATTATTGTTATAGTTAATTCCGATACCACCACCTAAGTCGATTTTTTTTATGTTAAAACCATTTTTTTTTAGTAAAAGAATGATATCTCTTAACTTCTTAAAAGCTTTTTTAAATGGATTTATATCAGTAATCTGTGAACCAATGTGTATAGCCAACCCATTAATTTGTAAGTTTTTGTTATTTCCAAATGTTTTAAAAATTTCAATGATGTCATCATGAGGAATTCCAAATTTATCTCCATAGCTACCGGTTGAAATTTTTTTGTGAGTATTAGCGTCAATATTTGGGTTTACTCTCAAAGATATTTCAATTTTTTTTTTGTTTGCTTTAGAAATTTTTTCTATTTCGTAAAGCTCTTCAACTGATTCTACATTTAATTGAAGAATATTTTTTTTTAAAGCAAACGAAATTTCTTTATCGGTTTTACCAACCCCTGAAAAAACTATTTTCTTCGGACTCACACCTGCTGACAATGCTAATTCAATTTCACCTTGAGATACAACATCAACTCCACAACCTAACTTAGATAACAGCGACAAAATATTTGGATTGTAATTAGATTTCATTGCAAATAATATAAGAGGATTTAGTTCATTAAGAGTATTTTTGAACAATTGAAATTTTTTTTCAATTTCGTTTAGCGAATAACAGTAAATTGGTGTCCCATATTTTTCAGCTAATTCGCTACATTTTATATTTTCCAAATATAGATCATCTTTTTTGAAGTCAAGATATTCACAATAATTTTTAGGATAAATTTTCATAATTTACATTCATTTTTAACTCAGTATTGCTTTTGTATTCCTCTAATGAACTTTTTTTCCCGCATGATGCAAGACTGAATATGATTAAAAAGAGAATTAGGTTATATTTCATTTTTTTAAATTATTCTTAGCATTATTAATTGCTTTTTGTACTTGTTCAAAACTTGTTCCGCCAAAAGATTTTTTATTTTTAACAGAAGCATCAATTGTAATATATTTAAATACTTCTTTTGTTATATCTGGTACAATTTTTTTTAAATCATTTAATTTTAATTCCACAATCTTACAGTTTTTTTCTTCTGCCATTAAAACAATCTTTCCTGTTAAATGATGAGATTTTCTAAAAGGATAATTTAGTTTTTTTACCAACCAATCAGCTAAATCTGTTGCAGTAGAAAATCCTTTTTCAGCAGACTTAAGCATTTTATTTTTATTTATTTTGATATTTTTTATCATTTCAATTAAAACCATCAATATCAGTTCAACAGTTTCATAAGAATCAAAAATAGGTTCTTTATCTTCTTGTAAATCTTTACTATATCCCATAGGAAGACCTTTGAGAGTAATCAAAAGTGAATTTAAATTACCATATACCCTAGACACTTTCGATCTAATTAGTTCTGCAGCATCAGGATTTTTTTTTTGCGGCATTATTGAAGATCCTGTTGAAAAGGAATCAGACATTCTGGCAAAGGAAAATTCACTACTACACCAAATAATTAAATCTTCAGTTAGTCTTGAGCAATGCATTGCAATCATTGATAAATTTGATAAAAATTCCACCCCATAATCTCTATCAGAAACACTATCAAAAGAATTATTAGAAGGTTTACTAAAACCTAATTCGTTAGCTAAAAACTTTCTGTCAATATTGTAAAAATTAGTTCCAGCAAGTGCTCCCGAACCTAATGGACATTCGTCTATTATTTCGAGCAAATTCTTGCTTCTTTTTAAATCTCTTGAGAACATCTCATAAAACGCCATAAAATAATGACCCAAAGAAATAGGTTGAGCATTTTGCAAATGTGTAAAACCTGGCATAATTGTAAAGATATTTTCTTCCGCTTTTGATACCAAAGTTTTTTGAAAATTTTCAATTAACTCATTCAAAATTTTTATTTTATCTATAATCCATAGCTTTAAATCTGTAGTAACCTGATCATTTCTTGACCTACCTGCATGGATTCTTCCTCCAATACTACCAGTCTTCTTGATCAATGCCATTTCAATATTCATGTGAATATCTTCATAGTCTTCACAATATTTGAAATTTTCGTTGGTAACTTCGATTTCAATTTCTTCTAGTGCTTTGTATATTTTATTTTTATCCGCAGATGAAATTAAATTAGCTTTAAATAAAGCTTTACAATACGCTTTCGATACTTTTAAATCATACAAAGCTAATTTATAATCGAAAGAAATTGAGTTGTTTATTTGTTTTAAGAGTTCAGACGAATTTTCTTTAAATCTTGAACCCCATAACGGATTATTTTTTTTTTTCATGTTAATTAATAAATAAAATGTTTAAGAAAATATTTTTTTTGTTTCTAATATTATTTCATTCAAATATTTCAAGTGTTGAAAAAAACAAGTTAGTATTTCACCACACTCCGAAGAAAATTCAAGATATTAATTTAATTGATTTAAATAATGAAAATCTAAGTTTGAAGGAATTTCCTAAAAAAATTATAATTATAAATTTTTGGGCTACATGGTGTCCGCCTTGTATTAAAGAAATTCCAGAACTTTTGAAATTACAAGAGAAATTTAAAAATAAGCTAGTAGTTTTTTTTGTTTCGATAGATTCCTCACCGGAAAAGGTGATACCGAAATTTGTAAAGAAAAATAAATTTAAAAACTTTAATGTGTTTTCTGATCAAGATTTTAAAGTGTCAAATTTGCTAAAAATTACAAAGATGCCAACAACAATTATAATGAAAGATCAACTGGAGTTAAGTAGAATTGAAGGATATTTTAATTGGTTAACGCCAGAAGTACAAAAAATTATTAAAAAATTATAATTTCGCTTCAAGTTTTGGAAGCACCTCAAACAAATCACCCACAAGACCATAATCGGAAAATTTAAATATAGGAGCTTCTTCGTCCTTGTTTACAGCAACAATGAACTTCGAATCTTTTATACCAGCAATATGCTGAATAGCTCCAGATATGCCAACAGCAATATACAAATCAGGAGCAACTATTTTACCTGTTTGACCTACCTGCCAATCATTAGGAACAAATCCAGCGTCAACGGCAGCCCTACTTGCTCCTACTGCGGCTCCTAATTTATCAGCAATTCCCTCGAGTAATTTAAAATTGTCTCCATTTTGCATTCCCCTTCCTCCAGAAATAACAACTTTTGCTGAAGTCAATTCTGGTCGATCGGAATCTGATAACTCATGTTTTAAAAATTCAGACTTATTTTCAAATTTAACATCTATCATACATTCATTAATCTCAGCAGAATTTTCAAGAAACGCAGATTGCTCGAAACATGTGCTTCTTACAGTCAATACTTTTATTTCATCATTTGATTTTACTGTCATGATAGCATTTCCTGCGTAAATAGGTCTTTCAAATGTTTCATGATCTATTATCTTTGTCACATCAGAAACTTGTTGAACATCTAACAAGGCTGAAACTCTCGGTAGTAAATTTTTACCAAAGGTAGTTGATGGAGCCAAAATATGGGTAAACTGGTTTTTTTTTAAAAAACTAATTAACTGTAAAGAGACTGACTCAGCAATTAAATGAGAAAAACTTTTATGCTGAAAAACATTGACCTTTTTTATATTATCAATTTTTTGGGACTTATCTAATACTTCCTTGCAGTTATGCCCAAATACTAATAACTCAATATCCTCAGATATTAATTTTGCGGCACTTACACAACTTAATGTACTCGATTTAATTTCTTTATTATCATGTTCTACTATCACTAATACTTTCATTACAAAACCTTTGCTTCATTTTTTAATTTGTCAACTAAGTCGTCTATATCTTTAACCATGATTCCTGCTTTTCTTACCGGCGGATCATTAACTTTTAATATAGTTAATCTAGATTTAACATCAACATCTAAATCTTCAATCTTGAGGTTATCAATTTTTTTTTGTCTAGCTTTCATTATATTAGGAAGAGATGCGTATCTAGGTTCGTTCAATCTCAAATCAGTTGTTACAATTGAGGGCAAAGAAATTTTTATAGTTTCTAAACCTCCATCAATTTCTCTTGTAACTTCTAAAAAATCTTCTTTTTTTACTACCTTAGAAGCGAATGTAGCTTGAGAAAACCCTGATAAAGCCGATAACATTTGACCTGTTTGATTAGAATCGTCGTCAATAGCTTGTTTACCCAAAAAAACTAATTTTGGAGATTCCTTTTCAATAATTTTTGATAGAATTTTTGAAACTGCCAATGGCTCAAGATGTTCATCTGTTACGACATGTATCCCTCTGTCACCTCCCATAGCAAGTCCTGAACGAATTGTTTCTTGAGAGTTTGAAGAACCGATGGACACAACAACTATTTCATCTATTTCCTTTCTTTCTTTCATCTTTACTGCTTCTTCAACTGCAATTTCGTCAAAAGGATTCATTGACATTTTAACATTTTCAGTCTCAACTCCACTATTATCAGATTTTACTCTAATCTTTACATTGTAGTCTATAACTCTTTTTACACATACTAAAGCTTTCATATTTCCTCCTAAATTTGAGATTTTGCTGGCTCCCAGAGAATATCACCTGTCCTCTTGTTTTCGTGTCTTGCTGCGACAAATAAAAAGTCTGACAATCTATTAATATATTGACATATGTATTTGTTTATAGCTTCTTGTTGATTTAATTCTATTAAACTTCTTTCTGCTCTTCTGGTAACACATCTAGCTAAATGAAGAAATGATGAAGCTTTTGTGCCACCTGGTAAAATAAAAGATTTCAAAGAACTTAAGTCTTCATTCATTTTATCTATTTTCTTTTCTAAAAATTCAACTTGCATTGATTTCACCTTAAGTTTTTCCCTTTCTATTTTATCGGGGACGCACAAATCAGCTCCTAAGTCAAATATATCATTTTGTATGATGGATAAAGTCTTTTTAAGATTTTCTGAACAATAACATATAGAGAGTCCAATTACTGCATTTATCTCATCAAAATCACCATACGCTTTAACTCTTAAATCACTCTTTTGAACTCTAGCTCCGTCTCCTAAAGATGTTTCACCGTTATCTCCACCTCTAGTGTAAATTTTATCAAGTTTAACCATAAAGGTTATCCTGAAATTTGCTTTTCTATTAATATTGCTGCTATCAAAATAAATACTGCCAAAAACTGAAAATAAACACGATACTTCATATACTTATTTATTTTGGTCATGTCATTTCCAGACCTAGCAGTAACAATTAGACCTGCAATCAGAGTGAAAAAAACTACTAAAGTTGATAAACCAATGATAATATTAAGAAATTGTAACATATTTTATTTAGTTAAAAGACCCTTTACTACGATCTGAGCTTGTATTTCTGAAGCACCTTCAAAAATGTTTAAAATTCTAGAATCACATAAAACTCTACTAATTGGATATTCTAAGGCATAACCGTTTCCACCATGAATTTGCAAACTGCTATCTGAGTTGCTCCAAGCTACCCTTGCAGCCAACAACTTTGCCATTCCAGCTTCAATATCACATCTTATATCGTTATCTTTTTCTCTAGCTGAAAAAAGTGTTATTTGTCTAGATATAGTGGTTTCAATCGCCATCCACGCTAATTTCATAGCAATTCTTGGAAATTCATAGAGTTTCTTTCCGAATTGAGTTCTGTCTTTAGAGTATTGTAATCCAAGTTCAAGAGCAGATTGAGCAACTCCGACAGCTCTTGCTGCGGTCTGAATTCTAGCTGATTCAAAAGTTTCCATTAGTTGTTTAAAACCAAGACCTTCCTTTTCACCTAGTAGCCTATTCTTAGGAACTTTGATATTATCAAGAGCAATTTCATACTCTTTCATACCTCTGTAACCTAAAACTTCTATCTCACCTCCACTCATACCTTCCATTGGAAACGGATGTTCACAGTTCCCTCTAGGTTTCTCAACAAGAAACATGCTTAAACCTTTGTATCCTTTCTCTTCGGAATTAGTTCTTGCAAGTACTGTCATTAAATCAGAACGAGCTCCGTGCGTAATCCAAGTTTTGTTCCCGTTTAATACATAATAATCATCAGCTTTCTTTGCTCTAGTCGCTAAACTGCCCAAATCTGAACCCGTATTGGGCTCTGTAAATACTGCAGTTGTCAAAATTTCACCTGACGCAATTTTTGGTAAAAAAGTTTCTTTTTGTTCTTCCGTTCCACCTAGGCGAATTAGTTCTCCAGCAATCTCCGCTCTTGTACCTAGAGAACCGGCTGCTAGAAATCCCCTAGAAAGTTCTTCAGTGACAACACACATAGCTGTTTTACCCATTCCAAGTCCACCATGTTCTTCAGGGATCGCGATACTAAATACACCTAATTCAGCCATCTCTTTCAAAGTATTATCAGGAATTAACTCGTCTTTTAAATGCCACTCATGAGCATGTGGAATAATTTTTTCATCTGTAAATTTTTTAAACTGATCCTGAATCATTTCGAGCGTCTCATCGTTTAAACCCAGGTTAGGAAATTGTCCTTGTTCCAGGAAATTTACAATTTCCAAACGGACATATTTTGACATACCAAACTTAATAGCAATAATCACATCATTATCACTTAAAAAATCAAATTCTTTACTTTCGACATTCAAATCTTCGACCGGTCTAACTATTTCAGATTGACTCATCATTATACCATCTCTCATCTGAAGAGAATACTCCGAAAAAGCAGAAGCAAGGACTAGTCCGTCAAGTTTAGAATGCTTTGAATTTTTTTCTAAGGTCAAATACCAATTTAGCATTTGCTCCAGACTCACACGATATGTTTCGAACCAAGCATAGCCATGACATTCAAACTGATTTGATTCTAAAAGCTTTGAACTCAGTCTATTTTCAATCATACATTCTTTAACAAGATTGTTTTTAATTTTTAAACTAATAGCTTTTAGATTATTTAAAACTTTCGTGTAAACTGGTAAATGTGGACTTACATCCAAATTTTCCTTTATATTTGTATCTAGTACTAATGAACTATCCATTTTTTATCTCCTGATATAATATACATAGATAATGATTCTAAATCAATGTTCAATCTAGAATGATTATTTTATCTCATCAAATGACTTCATTCCCTGTCTCGAGGCCTGAACAAGAGCTGCCATATTTCCTGGCAAATGCTTGTTATGCATCATTTTTGTGTGAGCGGCTGGTATTTCATTCCATGAAAAACATTCGGACATTAAAGGATTTATAAGTTTGTTAATCATCATATTGTTGGCCTGATCAGCTTGATGAAGATTGGCAAAATGACTACCTTGAATTCTTTTTTGTCTCATCCAAATATATCTTGCATCCATCGAGAGGTTGTAGCCAGAGGTACCTGCACAAATTACAACCATTCCGCCAGTCTTTACTAGATAAGTAGACACAGGAAATGTTGATTCACCGGGATGTTCAAATACAATGTCGACATCTTTTTTACCAGTAATTTTCCATATATCTTTACCTAGTACCCTACATTTTTTTATGAAATCAGAATATTCCTTTTGTTCCTTTACATCAGGTAATTTTCCGAAACAATCATAATTTTTTCTATTAAGCACTCCAACTGCTCCTAATTTCTCAACAAAAGGTATTTTATCATTGTCTGAAATGACTCCTATAGCGTTCGCACCAACTGCTTTACAAATTTGAACAGCCATACTGCCAATTCCACCAGATGCTCCCCATATAAGAACATTCATCCCAGGCTTTATGGCATGAGGTGGATGACCAAAAAGCATTCTGTAAGCCGTTGCCAGAGTGAGAGTGTAACATCCACTTTCCTCCCAGGATAGATGTTCTGGTTTTTTTAATAATTGTCTTGATTGTACCGTAGTAAATTGTGCAAATGAACCATCGTTTGTCTCGTATCCCCATATTCTTTGAGACTTGGAGTACATAGGCTCACCTCCATTACATTCTTCATCGTCACCGTCATCCCTATTACAATGAATAATTACTTCATCACCAACTTTCCATCTTTTTACATTATCACCAACCGACCAGACAATTCCTGATGCATCTGATCCACCAATATGATATCCAGTATCATCACCAATAACAGAAATTGGAATTCCTTGGGAAGCCCATACATTATTATAATTTATACCAACTGCCATAACCATTACCAAAACTTCATCTTTTCCCGGTGTTTGTATCGGCATTCTTTCAACTTGCATTGCTTTCTCGGGAAATCCTAACCTATCTTCTCTAATTACCCAGGCATACATTTCATCCGGAACTTCTCCTAACTTTGGTATTTCACCTATCTCAAAAATTTTCTTCATCTTTTCAAACTCATTAATTATTAAAATTTAAATTGATTTATATCATTGATATTAAAAAAAAACATAATTTTCTTGTTGAAACTTAAATTTAATATTACTTTCCAATATATAGGTTTAAGATGAGTCATAAAAAAGATAATCCATGGGTAATTAGAACATATGCAGGGCATTCTTCTGCAGAGGCTTCAAATAAACTTTACAGAGAGAACTTAAGCAAAGGACAAACAGGATTATCAGTTGCTTTTGATCTGCCTACACAGACCGGCTACGATTCTGATTTTGTTTTATCTAAAGGTGAAGTCGGTAAAGTAGGGGTTCCAATTAGCCATATTGGAAATATGATGACTTTATTTGATAAAATTCCTTTGAGAAAAATGAATACCTCAATGACAATTAATGCCCCAGCAGCATGGCTTTTGTCACTTTATATAGCGACAGCTGAGAAACAAGGTGCAAAAAAAATTGAACTTTCTGGAACTACTCAAAACGACATTACAAAGGAGTATCTGTCTAGAGGTACATATATATTTCCTCCAGAGGCAAGTTTAAAATTAACCTCTGATATAATAAAATATACCACGACTGAAGTTCCCAAATGGAACCCGATGAATGTATGTTCTTATCATCTTCAAGAGGCTGGAGCTACTCCTGACCAAGAGCTATCATTTGCATTAGCCACAGCAATAGGAGTAATAGAGTATGTAAAAAAAAATTCTAAAGTAAGTAAGAAAACTTTTGAAAAAATTGTTGGAAGAATCAGTTTTTTTGTTAACTCAGGAATGAGATTTATAACTGAAACTGCAAAAATGATTGCCTTTACAGAATTGTGGGAAGAGATCTGCCTCAATAGATTTAAAATCAAAACAAAAAAATACAGAAGATTTAGATATGGGATGCAAGTAAATTCATTAGGGCTTACTGAATCTCAGCCTGAAAATAATGTATATAGAATTCTGATACAGATGTTACCTGTAGTAATAGCTAAAAATTCCAGAGCGAGAGCAGTTCAACTGCCAGCATGGAATGAGGCGCTAGGACTTCCTAGACCATGGGACCAACAATGGAGCTTAAGACTTCAACAGATTATGGCATATGAAACTGACCTTCTTGAATTTGGTGACATTTTCTCTGGTTCATCGCAAATAAGAGAAAAAGTTGATGAATTGAAAGTTCATGCAAAAAATGAGTTAGACGAAATCGATAAGTTTGGAGGACTAAAGATTGCAATTGAAAACGGTTATATGAAAAAAAAGCTTGTTTTTTCTCAAACTATACGACAGAAAAACATTGAAAATGGAATGCAAAAAGTCGTTGGAGTTAATTGTTTTACAGAGGGTGTGAGGTCTCCATTGATGAGTGACGACGACGGCGGCTTCATGAAAGTAGACCAAAAAGCTGAAAAAAAGCAAATAGAAAATGTTAAAAAATGGAAGTCTGCTCGTTCGAATAAAAAAGTAAGTTCGCTTTTAAATGAATTATCGGAAAAAGCTAAAAATGGGGAAAATATAATGCCTATATCTATCAAATGTGCACACAGCGGAATTACCTCGGGTGAGTGGGGAGATGTAATGAGAAAAATTTTTGGTGAGTACAGGGCTCCGACAGGAATAACATCTTCATCATTTACCATTCAAAAAGAAGATCAAGAAAAGATAAACAATATAAGAAGTAGGGTTAACTTTTTAACAAAAAAAATTGGGAGAAGACCAAAAATGTTGGTTGGGAAACCAGGATTAGATGGACATTCTAATGGCGCTGAACAAATCGCTGTAAGAGCAAGAGATATTGGTTTAGAGGTTGTTTACGATGGCATAAGGTCTACACCTGAACAATTAGTAAATACTTGTATTGAAGAGGGAATTAATGTAGTTGGGTTATCAATTTTATCTGGTTCACATTTATTTTTGGTAAAACAAATTTTTTCTCTTCTTAAAAAAATTGAAATGGAAAAAATTCCCATGGTTGTTGGGGGAATTATACCACCTGAAGATGAAAAAAAACTTATTAAGATGGGTGTAAAAAAAGTATTCACGCCAAAAAATTTTAAAATTGAAAACATAATGAGTGAGATTATTAGGATTTTAGAAAATGAGTAGTGTAAAAAAAAAAATTCAGAGTTAATTTTATATCATTTAGAAAAATTAAATAATTTTAAAAAGGAATTTTTTGTTCCAATAACTTATGAAAATGTAAAAATTGGTTGGACAAATTCTTGCTGTCAGGAAAAGATAGAGAATTATTTTGGTATTTCTTTAAGAGAGAGGATTAACATTAAAAAATTGTTTTTTTTGGACAAAAATTTTATTAAAAAAATATTTCCGGAAACTTATTTCTGTAAAAATAATACTATTGAGTATTGTTCCGTATTTAAAAGTCCAGCTCTAAAACCAAAAAAAGTAAATCAGCTAGATAAATTTTCTAGAACAGAAATTTTTAATGTGCCAAGAAATTCTTTATCTTTGTTTGGTTTTCCTGCTTATGGAGTTCATTGCAATGGATGGGATTTTAAAGATAAAACTTATCATATGATTTTAAGTAAAAGATCTGACTTCATTAGAAATTTTCCTGGACTTTATGATAACCTTGTAGGCGGTGGACAACCAAATAATTTAAGTTTTTTTAAAAATATATTAAAAGAATCTTTTGAAGAAGCAGGTTTAAAAAAAGGAAATATTAAGACATCATATTTCACTGGAATTAGAAGTTATTTCCCAGTATTTAAAAAAGAATTTAGACCATCCGTAATTGCTATTTATGATATTAGAGTGAGAAATATGAAAATTTTACAAAATAATGACGGAGAAATTTCAGAGTTTAAAAAATTTAAAATTGCGGAAATCATATCACTTTTAGAAAATAATTTGCTCAAACCAAACTCAGTTATCCCTATAACAGATTTTTTGATAAGAAAAAACAAGACTTTTTTTTGCGAGACTACCTTAAAAGAAATTATAAAGTATTTAAAATAGAAAATGGTTAAACTAATATCAGGTCCTTCAGTAAATACAAATTTAAAAAAAATTAAGAAGTTGGTTCTCTTTCTTCATGGATATGGTGCAAATGGTTCAGATTTGATAAATATATCAAATTTATGGAAAGAGTTTTTACCCGATGTTGCTTTTTATTCACCTAATGCGCCATTTAAATGTGATTTAAATCCATTTGGATATCAATGGTTCCCACTAAACGAACGAACAGAAAATGAATTAAAAAAGGGCATTGAATTAAGCAGTCCCTACTTAAAAAAATTCGTTGATCATATATTAAAGGAGAATAATTTAAGACTTAAAGATTTATTGGTAGTTGGTTTCTCGCAAGGAACAATTTTATCCCTTAACCATTTTACTAAACAACAATTTCCTTGCGCAGGAATTCTTGGATATTCGGGTTTGTTTCATTATTCTGAAAAAGAAGTAAAAAAACTTGATTTTCCTATACAACTTTTTCACGGTGAATTAGATGAAGTAATCGACAACTTGTATTCATCAAAAGCATGCGAAGATTTAAAAAAATTTGATTATGAGGTTAATTACATATTAGGAAAAAATTTAGGTCACTCAATAGACGAGAATGGTTTAAAAATTGGTTTAAAATTTTTAAAAAGAGTTTTTAAAGTTTAATTTTGGCATATAATCCCAATATATTATACATGTTTATTGGTTTATAAATTTATGTAAGGATAAAAGATTGAATTTGCAAAATAATAGCTGCCCTGCACTAGTTTTGAACGCTGATTTTCAGCCTTTGAGTTACTTCCCACTTTCGACATGGTCTTGGCAAAATGCACTCAAAGCCGTTTTTCTAAACAGAGTAAATGTTGTTTCAGAATATGAGAAAAAAGTTCGTTCACCATCACTTGAATTCAAATTACCTAGTGTTATTGCACTAAAGGATTATGTTCCTTTGCCTACCAAAGCTGCATTTACAAGATTTAATGTTTTTCTTAGGGATAAATTCACATGTCAATATTGTTATAAACCATTTAAAACAGAGGAACTTACCTTTGACCATGTTGTGCCTAAATCAAAAGGAGGTAAAACAGAATGGACTAATGTTGTTACTTCTTGCAGGTGCTGTAACATTAAGAAGGGTAGCAAATCTCTAAAAAATTTTGGTATCATTTTAAATCAAAAACCATATGTTCCGTCTAATTTTCAATTAAAGGACATTGGGCGTATGTACCCGCCTAATTTCCTTCATAGAAGTTGGAATGATTTTCTTTATTGGGATTCAGAACTAGAAGAGTAGAAATTTAATCGCAAGATATTAATAATCTTTGGGTTTAGATCTTATTCAAGGAATACTGTAAAAATAAAGAAATAAAAATTTTAAATACTACGATTACAAATCTTTTACTGTTTTCTGACTGTTTTTTTTATTTAACAATATTTATGCATCTAATCTTAAATTAACTTTATCTGGCTGTCCAGCCGCCATCTAATACTAAACTTGTTCCAGTCATTAAAGATGACGCATCAGAAGCTAAAAAAACAAATGCCCCCATAACATCTTCTATTTTTCCCAAGCGTTTCAGAGGGATCATCGATAACACATAATCTTTAAACTCTTTATCTTTTAAAAATTTTCTTGTCAAAGAAGTCTCAATAAAGGTAGGGCTTAAAGAGTTTACTCGAATTTTTTGTGGTGCTAATTCAATTGAAAGTGCTTTTGTAAATCCTTCAATTGCAAATTTAGATGCACAGTAAGTTGTTCTGTTAATAGCTCCTACATGACCCATTTGAGAGGTGACATTTATAATCGACCCTTTTACTCTATATTTCAACATTTTTTTTACTACTAATTTTGTTAAATTGATTAAGGCGCTTACATTAAGTTTCATTACTTTTTCAAAATCTTTTATATCTGTTTCAACTAGACTGGAAGGAATATTTATACCAGCGTTGTTCACCAGGATGTCAAATGGTTTCTCAGCATCTAAGAAATTTCTTACATCACTATTTTTTGTAATATCCAAAACCTTATATTTAGAATTATGACCTTTTTTTTTTAAAAATTTATCTAGCCTTCTCAACTCTTTTTCTGTTCTTGAAACAATAACAACATCTGAACCAGCCGCAGATAAAGCAATTGAAGCTCCAAGTCCGATCCCCCTACCTGCACCTGTTACTAAAGTACGTTTACCTTTTAACCGAAAACTTGGTGTTGTGGGAAATTTCATTATCTTTCAAAAAATCATTTGATATTAAATTACAAATATTATATTTCAAAAATGAATAAAGTTTTAGTTTTTTTTGATGGCAATTGTAACTTATGTTTAAAGGAGATAAATTTCTATAAGCTGAAAGATCTTGAAAAAACGATAGATTGGATAGATGTAAACAAGAGTAAAAGCTTATTAAGTAAATACAAAATTACATTTAACGACAGTCTTTTATTTTTACATGTCATAAACAAAAATGGAGAAATAAAAAAAGGTGTTGATGGATTCATAGTTATTTGGAAAGAACTTAAAATATTTAGCGCGCTAACATTTTTTCTAAGTTTCGGAGTGGTAAGAAAAATTATGAATAAATTATATGTTTCTTGGGCAAAGAAAAGATTTCGTGGACTAAACTACAAATGTAATAACTCTTAACTTTCATAAATATTAGTGGTATTTAAAATTTAGTCTAACTTTTTATTATCAAAATTTGGCTGCATTTATATTACAATTACCAACCACCTCTGAAGTAAAAAATATCTCTTGGTTATGATTATAGTAATACTTCATAAACTTTAAATAACCATTCCTTTTTGATAAGTTCAACGAAAAACTTGATTCAATCAATTTCTTTTCTGTAGTTAAAAAGCTAGTATAACTAAAAAATATATATTCCTCCATATTCTTAAAATTTGTATTGACTTTAAGAGCGTCATCACCTAGTTGCAGAATCCATTTTTTTTTGCTTACATCGTTTATCCATTTCTCTTCAATACTAAGGTATAGTCTCAAATGTTTGTTTAAATAAACTTTTTTTTTTGCAGGTTCATTATTCTCTTTCTCTTCTAGAATTTTACAAATTAAGCTATTTTCATTAGACAGGGCATCTAAACAAAAAAAAGAAACTAAAAAAATAAAAAAAATTAAATTTTTATATTCTGATCTTTTCATAATGGATGTTGATGAATGTTCACTTGTATTAGTATGAATATCAAAGTGAGCCCTTAAGAATATATTTTAAGATTTTGACTACTTGATTTTGATCTTTTGCGACTGCAGATGCTGACGCATCTACCTCCTTAAGCGCATGTTGATTTTCTTCATTATGTATTACAATTATTGATTTGTTTAATGCTGATGCGTAACCTGCATCAAATGCTGCATTCCATTGCTTATATTTTTCTCCAAATTTGACAACTACAATGTCAGAAGCTTTTATAGAGTTTTTTGTTTTAATTGAATTAATTTTTGCCCCTTTATTATCTTTCCAAAAAACATTAGTCTCTTCACCCAAGATTTCTATTCCACAATTATCTGAAGCATTATGATCAGTTACAGGCGAAGTAAAATTAATTTGTAAATCTTGTTTTTTGCATAAATCAATAATTTCCTCTCTCCAATTTGTATGAATTTCTCCTGACAAATAAACATTCAACATTTCATTCCCTTTCAAAAATAACCCAATACAATAAATTTCTTCATTATTACAATTAAATGCCTACATCAACATCAAATTTATTTATTTTTTTTTCCAACAAGCCAAATTTAAAAAATTTAAATTATTTACTTTTAACATCATTGTGGAGGGAGGAAAAAATTCAAAATATATGGTTTCACGATCGTCATTGTTGGAATCTGAAGTAACTTTATAAAAATAATAACTGTCATCGATATAACTACTTGTTTTTTTAATACGACCATGTTCAATCTTGAAGGAATTTCTGTCATCAATGTCAAAATATTTAAAAGAAAATTTCTCATTTTCTAAATTATCATTAACTTCAGGAATAATAAATTCAAATCTTGGTCCTTTTTGGTCCGCACACATAAAAGTTTTATCATCTACAAGTCTATTTTCAGATTTAAGACTGAAAGAAAAAATAAAAAAGACGAAAATAATAATATGGATCTTCATAATAAATATAATTTTATTTAAGATAGCAGTTATTGTAAAAAAGTCTAATCTGAAAAAAGTCAATCTAATTTATGAAAAAAAATTGTATTCTCAAGTTTCTGGATTACATTACGGGATGTATGAAAATCAATAGTACTGTTATTATCTAAAATCCATTCTTTTATCTCCCGAGAAATTCTATCACCATCTAGATCTCTTAAAATCATATGAAAATTTTTTTCGTATGCGAATAAAAATAATTTTTTGTTAAAATTTCTAGCTACTTGTTTTTTTTTTAATAATTTAATTATTGGCTTTCTCGGAACTATTTCATCAATCAATGGCAATACAATTAGAGTTTTATAGTGAGGAGCACTTAAATAAATTTTTGATTCCTCATATGCAATATCCATTAGTTTTACTAACCCAGCAACACTTCTCGATTTTGGAGCATGTACAACAAAAGGATCTTCAGAATGTATTTTTAACATTTCAAGATTATCTGTTGGTCTGACTTTAACAATAGAGTTTCCTCTAAGTGGAATGTTAGGAAAAACAAAAGAGAATGATTTAAATAAAAAACTTTTTATTGGATTGGATTCAGACGCATTCCAAAAAGCTGGGGCTACAAAAATGACGCCTTCGATCGGTAAATTTTTATTTTGATTTACTAAACTCACTAAAATCGCAGCACCCATACTTTCACCGAGTAAAAATATTCTCTTGTTTGGATTTTTTTTTTTTATAGTTTTTATTATCTTATTGGTGTCTTTAACATGAACACTAAGTGGAAACCATTCACCATGATCGCTGTTTTGCCCAAACCCTCTCAAATCAAAAGAAATAGTTTCAATATTAAACTTAGAAAATAATCTTGCAGGTTTGTCAAATGAGAACGAGTAATCATTATAACCATGAATTGCCAAAATCAAAATATCAGAATTATCTTTTGTTGACCAACTTCTGAATTTAAAATTATATTCTTCAGAGGATGGAAAAAATAGTTTTTCCTGAAATAAAGTACACGAGTTTTGGGTCGTAAGTGTCATTAATAAAAATATAAAACTAAAAAACCGTTTAGTCATAACCTATTGATTCTTATTTGAAAATTATTAAATACTAATTTACCTTAATTCAAAAAAAAACTAAAATAAGCTTATGACAAAAGAATATGGATTATACAATAAGTATTTTGATAAAAGTAGCTGCGGTGTTGGATTTATCACGAGAAAAGATGGTAAACAAACACATGAAATTCTCAAAAAAAGTCATGAAGCTCTTTGTTCAGTTCCACACAGGGGAGGTATGTCATCAGAGGGTGTAGGTGATGGTGCAGGAATCTCAATTGATTTGTCAAAAGATTTTTTTAGCAAAATAACTTGTAAAAAATTAAAAATAGGAGAATTTTGCGTCGGAAACTTTTTTTTACCGAATAATAAAAAGTTTCACAAAGAGGCTGAGGAATTGATTGAAAACATACTTCTTGAAAAAAAAATGACCTTTTTAAAATCAAGAATGATTCCAGTAAACAAAAAAGTTCTTTGCAAATCAGCTCGAAAGCTTCAGTTATCAATTAAACAGTGGATATTTAAAACTCCTGAAGGTATGAGTCATAATGAACTAGAAAAAATAAGCCATGAAGCACTATTGATGATTGAAAGCCAAGCCTTTACATTAAAAAAACTTGAAGGGTTATACCCACTTTCACTTTCAGTGAGAACCCAAGTACTTAAAGGCAGATTAAATTCTAACGAGCTAATACCGTATTTTTTAGATCTGCAAGATAAATTTCATAAAATTAGCTCATTATATTTTCATACTAGATTCTCAACAAACACTGATCCGCATCCGTCTATGGCCCAACCTTTTAGACTAATGGCTCACAACGGAGAATTAAATACTGATAACAAAAATCGTCTTTCTGAAAATGCAATTTACAAAGCAAGACGTAAAAAAATAATTAGACCAAAAGGTCAATCAGATAGTTGTCGTTTTGACCAAACTTTAAAAAATAGAATAGTTGAGGACGAATTAGACATTGTATCTGCAATTGTATGTATGATGCCACCTGCATGGGAAAATAATAAAAATTTATCAAAAGAAGTCAGAGCTATGTTTGAATATTTTTCACTTTATGAAGAAAAAAATGACGGTCCAGCGGCTGTCATTTTTGGAAATGGTAAAATTATTGGTGCATGTTTAGATAGACTAGGGTTAAGACCGCTACGAACAGTTGAAACTAATAATTATATTTCAGTAATGTCTGAGTCAGGACAAATCAGGTTTTCAGAATCGAGTGTACTTAAAAGAGGAAGAATTGAAGCTGGTGGAATTAGATATTACGATCATGACAAGAAAAAATTATTCAATACGATAGAAACTTATGAGTTACTTTCTAAGGAAAAAGATTATGTAAAATTACTTAAAGAGCATTCAATTAAAATTTCTGAACTGAAAAACCCAAAAATTTCAGTTAGTAATTACGCTGGTGATTTAAATGTAGCAGCAAGATATGTAGCATATTATCACAATCAAGAAAGTTTAAAGTTTTTAATTGACCCCATTCTTGAGAGGGGAGTGGAAAAAGTTTCAGCGATGGGTTATGGGAATGCAATAAATGCTCTTTCACCGTCGGAGGGTGGTATGGCAAAATATTTCTCTCATCGATTTGCTCAGGTTACCAACCCGCCATTAGACCCTATCAGAGAATCTGATGGAATGTCTCTAAGAGTTGCTCTCGGACCAAAAGTAAATATGAAAAAAATTACAATACCACAAATAATTCTCAAATCACCAATACTAGACTTTGAAAATCTCTCAAAGATTAAACAACAAAGTGTTACTCCTGTTAAATGTTTCGACTTTACATTTAAACCTGATTATCAAAATTCCAGTAGGAATCAAAATGCAATCATTAATCGGTTGGAAGAGTTATCCGCAGAAGTAAATAAATTTGTTGAAGAAAAAGGAGGTATTGTAGTTCTTTCTGATAGAGATATAAGTTCTGAAAAAGCCGCAATACCAATGATTCTCACCGTTTCTGCAATCAATCAGGGGTTGATTGCATCAGGATTAAGATTTAAAACCTCAATTGTAATTGAAAGTGGACAAATATCTTCTCCTCATCATGTAGCTTGTGCCCTAGGGTTTGGTGGTTCTGCTGTTTACTCAATTTGCTCTGAAATTAGAGGCGCTGATAAGTTTTTTGATAATCTGGTTTTGTCTCAAAAAAAATTTATAAAAGCCTGTGAAAAATCTCTTATGAAAATAATGGGTAAAGTTGGTCTATGCACTGTTGAGAGTTATTCAGGTGGAGAGTTTTTTGAACCTAACTATCTAGATACTAAAGACACAGTGTTAAACAAATTCTTTCCCAATTTAATCTCGCCAGTAGGTGGAGTGGGTTTTTCTGAGATAGCAAAAAGTATTTCAGATTGGCATGAAAAGTCAAAAACCATCTCTGTAGAAAGAGATATTCCTATTATTGGTTTGTTTAAAGAAAGGACTGAAGGTGCTGGGCATTCTTTTGGTCTCACTGCTGTTAAGGGATTTCTAGATCTTACAGATGAAAATGTATTAATTGATGAAAATAGAAAAAATGATCATGATGAGAATATGAGATTATTAACTCTTAATAAAATGTATGATTCATTTGGAATAAATGACAAGGATTTTAAAAATACAACTTTTGAAAAACTAACACCTAAACAAATAGATAATTTTAAAATTACTCCTGGGTATAGAACATTTTCTAAGTTAATTAAGAAGGAACGTCATGATAGACCCGCAGCTTTGAGAGATATTCTAGGATTTCCGAAAGATGCAAGTAAAGCTGAAACCACAAAGGATTTTTGCAACATAATTAATTACTATAATCAAGAGGGTAACAATAGCTACTCAATAAAAAATTTATCAGTAAAAAAAGATAATGACCTTTTTTGTATTACTTTGCATAGTGTTAAAAATAATAACCCTATTTCCAGGCTTAAAGCGCTAAAAAAATCTTTAAAACAAGTTTTTAAGGAAAATATTTATACGATTAAAGAAGATGAACAAAACTTGCTTGTTAAGGCTAAAAGTACGGCATACGAATTCTTATCCAAAATTGAAAAAGCTCCTAACCCAATTTTTTTAAGTAAAGTTCAAAATGCTAGTGAAATTACAAAAACATTTGCCTCTGGAGCCATGAGTCATGGAGCCCTAGTAGCAACAGCTCATGAAGCAATAGCACATGGCACAAATATGGTTGGGGCACTCTCAAATAGTGGAGAAGGCGGCGAACATATGTCTAGATATGGAACAATTAGGGCATCTCGAATAAAACAATTAGCTTCAGGTCGATTTGGAGTTTGGACTGGTTATTTGGCAGATCCAATGCTTCAAGAAATCGAAATAAAAATTGCTCAAGGAGCAAAACCAGGAGAAGGTGGTCAGCTTCCGGCTCCTAAGGTCACAGTTGAAATTGCAGCGGCAAGAAATGGTACACCTGGAGTTGAACTAGTTTCACCTCCCCCTCACCATGATACTTATTCGATTGAAGATCTTGCTCAACTAATACACGATGCTAAAGCGGCTAGAGTTAAAGTAATAGTTAAATTGGTATCTTCAGTTGGGATTGGTACCATTGCTGTGGGAGTCGCAAAAGCTGGTGCTGATATTATTAATATTGCAGGCGGAACAGGCGGGACTGGAGCAGCAAATGTTACCTCTTTAAAATATGCAGGACGGTCTGCTGAAATAGGTTTAGCTGAAGTTCATCAAGCACTTTGTGCAAATAACATTCGGGAAAAAGTTTTATTAAGATGTTCAGGTGCTCATCAAACAGGAAGTGATGTCGTGAAATCTTCTCTTTTAGGTGCTGATAGTTTTGAGTTTGGAACAACAGCAATGATGATGATGAAATGTGTAATGGCGAAAAATTGTAATATCAAATGCCCTGCCGGCATTACCACGAACGCTGAAGTTTTTAACGGAGATGCAAGAGTTTTAGCTCAATTTTATTTAAATGTTGCTCATGAGGTTAGAGAGATTTTATCAAAATTAGGATTAAAGTCACTTAAGGAGTCAAGAGGACGTTGCGATTTGCTAAATTTAATCAACACCCGCTCATCTGTAGGAAAAATAAAATTAGATAAAATGTTGGAAATAATTAAGGAAAAAAAAGTTAAGAATCCAAAATATTTACAAAAAGACTATTATTTTGATAATAAACTTCTCAATCTTGTAAAAAAAGCAATTTTCTCTGCTAAAAATAACTCATTAACCATTAAAAATCCCATAAACTTATCAAATACGAATAAAACTTTTGGTGGACAGCTTTCAATTGATCTAGAGAGAATGATAAACCACGAAAAAAAGTTTCAAAATTCAAAATCTATTTATACTTCATCAATTGGAAGAAAATTTTTTGATCGAAAGATAATAAATATCCCAACAACTGGTTCTGCGGGCCAATCTTATGGAGCTTTTTGCAATAATGGCATAAGTTTATTTCATGTCGGCACTTGCAATGATGGTGTTGGAAAGTCTGCTACAGGTGGTGAAATAATCATCAAAAATCCATCAAATGCTAACCATAAGAGTGATAATCAAGTGCTAATAGGTAATTTCGCATTATTTGGAGCCACAGGAGGAAGACTTTTTGTTGAAGGAGAGGCAGGAGATAGGTTTGCGGTAAGAAATTCTGGTTCAACTGCTGTTGTTGAAGGTGTTGGCGAATATTGTGCGGAATATATGACAAATGGCACTATTTTAAATATTGGAAATTTTTCGCGAGGATTTGGGAATGGGATGTCAGGTGGCTTTGCTTACCAATATGACCCACATAAAATGTTGAAAAATTATATAAGCACTGAATCAGTATATATTAAATATTTAGACAATAAATCTGAACTTTCAAAATTACATGAAAATACAATTTTGAAACTGTTAGAGTGGCATGTAGCCGCTACAAAATCTAAGAAAGCTCAACGTATATTAAAAGATTGGTCAATAGAAAGTTTTAATATGGCATTTATAACTCCAAAGTCTCTTCTTCAATATCAAGATTATGAGGAAATCCTTAAAAGTAAAACGAAAGAAGAGCTTATCAATGAGCTGTCTGAGGGTATGGCAAGTTATCAAGTGAAAAAGTTTAAAAATTATTGGAATGCTGGAAATAAAGTCCTAAAAGGAAAAGCCCCAAAAAATAGTAGTAATTATGAACAAACAAAAATTGAGTTATTAAATAACTGGACCGTTTTGAATTTTGCACAAAGAATTGCTTCTAAAAATTTAAATACTGTTGAAAATGTCGAAGATGAGATGAATTTAAAAGCAAGAAATTTAGTGCTTACCGAAAATTTTTTCTTAATGTATGAACTTTTAAAGCATTCTAAGCAAGCAATTTCGCATTATAATGAGAAAGAACTTGCCATTATGGTAGCAAATAAAAGACTAAATGATTTTAAAAAAGCTTTAGCTTTGAGAAATGTTCTAGGGATGGATGGTCTTAGTACATACGGATGGATAATTTATCAAGACAAGAGAAATAAAAAAGCCATAAAAAAAGTACCGAGCTATGAAGAATTATTTTATAATCAAGTACTGCCAGATCTTGTTGTAAATAATTAAGTACATTACTATCTATAATTGTAAACGATAAATTAAATTGTGAAAAATAAAGTAAAAAAGAATATTTCAGAAAAATTACCGGAAAAAAACACAAGTATTTCCCTAGCTAATTCTTTTATGGATGAAGATAGTTCGTTTGAAAAAATATTTTTTCCAAAGGATTCACCATTTTCTGGTGAACAACAATATTGGATTTCAGGTTTTCTCTCGGGATTAAAGCAAAAATCTAAAAAGCAAGATAAAGAATTAATAAATCAAGATAAAACTCCATTACACCTTTTATTTGGAACACAAACCGGAAATTCAGAGAAAATTGCCAGGGATACTGCAAACCTTGCTGAAAAAAATGATTTCTCACCTAGTGTAATGCCTTTAGATGATGTTTCTATGGAACAATTGAAAAAAATAGAAAATGCTATTTTTATTGTCTCAACTTATGGCGAAGGAGAAATGCCTGATAATGCTCAGCTCTTTTGGGAATCTCTCTCATCTGATGTGGCTCCAAAACTTCCTCAGATGAATTTCGGAGTTCTTGCATTAGGAGATACAGGTTATGAGCAATTTTGTAACGCAGGAAAATTAATCGATTTTAGATTAGAACAACTTGGAGCTAAGAGAACATTAGAGAGAATCGATTGCGATATTGACTTCGAAACACCTTCCAAAAAGTGGATAAGCTCTATTTTACCGATTTTTAACGATAATAGTGAATTAAGTCTAACCGATACTATCGATAAGGATGATGTTGTCTCTTGGAATAAAAATAATCCTTATTACGCTGAAATCTCAGAAAATAAATTATTATCTGGTAGCAATTCTAATAAAGAAATAAGACACTATGAAATTGAACTTTCAAACAGCGAAATTGAATATGACGTTGGTGACACATTAAACATACTTCCAGTAAATAGTAAAAAATTAGTTCAACTTATTTTGCAAAGGCTTAATGTTGAAAAAAGCTACAAGCCAAATGGATTTAATAATACCATGCAATTTCTATTACTCAATAATTTTGAGATATCAACTCCAAGTAAAAATTTTATAGAAAAAATAAATTTTCATATTAAAAATAAGGAGTTTGAAAATATCTTATCTTCAAGTAATAAAAAAAGACTGGACTCTTTTTTATGGGGAAAAGATATTTTAGATATACTTAATTTCGAACCAAAAGCGGAGGTTAGTCCAGAAGATTTTATAGGCTTGTTAAGACCCCTTCAACCAAGAGCTTATTCAATTTCTTCGAGTCCTAAGATGCATCCTGGTCAAGTTCACTTAACAATTTCTTCTGTTAAGTGGGAAAACTCAAAAAGATTACACGAAGGAGTTTGCTCCAACTTTTTGGCAAATTCAGAGGTTTCAACCTCTAAAGTAGGTATTTTCGTAACACAAAATACTTCGTTTAGGCTTCCAAAAGATGATACTGCACCTGTAATTATGATCGGTCCTGGAACAGGTCTGGCACCTTTTAGAGCTTTTCTAGAAGAAAGGAAATTCCGAAAAGCAGTTGGTAAAAATTGGTTATTCTTTGGTGACCAAACTCGAAAGAATGATTTTATTTATGAGGATGAAATAAAGCATTTCGAAGATTCTGGCTTGCTTACAAAATTAGATTTAGCTTTTTCAAGAGATCAAAAAAATAAAATTTATGTTCAACATAAGATGCTAGAAGCCGCAAGTGAATTCTTTAATTGGTTAAAAGCTGGTGCTTACATTTATGTGTGTGGTGACGCTACATATATGGCAAAAGATGTAGATAAAGCATTATTTGATATCATTAAACAAGAAGGGAATTATAGTGATTCTCAAGCAAAAAATTATGTTGATGAAATCAAAAGAGAAAAAAGATACCTAAGAGATGTATACTAATTTTTCTTTATGTCATTTGAATCCGACTAAAATAACTAAACTTATATAGTAAACTTAACCATTCTAAACAATCAAATTTAAGAAAAAATTAAAAATTGGCATTATTATTGCGAATTTTGTTTATGACCATTACTTCTCATAAAAAATTCGTTGTCCCTGAATATATGACTCATTTTGAATGTGTTGGAAAAGATTGCATTGATTCCTGTTGTGTAGGATGGAATATTCACATTGACAAAAAAACTTTTAAAAAATACGAAAACTCTAAAAATAATACTGTTAAGTCAATTTCAAATAAATATTTAGTAAAGGATAATGAAAATTCAGAAATAGCTTACGGTAAATTACAAAATTTAAATAATTCTTGCCCTTTCTTGAATGAAGAAAAGTTATGCAAGGCATACGATTTATTAGGAAAAGACAGTTTATCCGTTACTTGCTCTACTTACCCACGAATAATTAAAAATTTTAAGAATTTTGGCTTTATAGCAGGTGAAATGTCTTGTCCAGAAGTAGCACGCTTATGTATAAATAATAATAATTTGAAAATTGAAAAATTATCTAGAGAAAAAGTACCAAATATTTTTAATTCAAAAAATATACATTCATCTGAGCTTTCAAAAAAAGTAACAGATAAAACTATAAAATTTGTTGAAAAGGTATTATTTGAGTTTAAAAAAAATAAATCTTTTTTTGAAATTGCTGGAGAAATACTTAAGATTCACAGTAAAGTTTTTAGACAAAACAAATTTTTTTTCAATTATATGGAGAGTGATTGTAAACAAATAAAAAATCAGAATCTTTTAATTAAAATAAAAATATTGCCAACCTTACTTTTTTCTCATTTCGCTAAAAATTCAAGATATGGTGAACTTTGCAAAAAGGCTGCAGATAAAAGTGGTTTTTTTAAAAAATCTGAAAATGAATTTAAACAAGATTTTTTCAACATACATGACAATAAAGTAAATAAATTTCTAAAAAAAAATGATTTTATAATGAAAAATTTTTTTATTAACGAGTTTCTTAAAAATGTCGAAAAGATTGAATCCTCAGAAACTTCATTTGAATATTTAATTCGTGAAATTTTTTGTTTATTTGATCTATCTAACTTTCTTGTCATTTGTAATATGTTTGATAATCAGGATAAGTTAACAGTTGACAACTATATATCGACTATATCTGCGGTGACAAAAAAAATTCAGAGTTCCAAAAATAATATAAATTTAGTTGTAGAATTTTTTAAAAAAATGGACAATAATAATCTCTTCAAACGATTAGCTGATTTTCATTATTAAACAGAAATAGTTCAAACTAATCATGACTAACTTTTCTGACAACCTTGTTGAAGTAACAAAATAGAAAAACAAAATTACAGTCACCACATATTTATATTAATTATTTAGAAGTTTAATAATGTGTTTTTCTAAATTTATACTGATTAGTTTGACCCCCTTTTCATTAGGGTGTTTTCCGTCATCTAAATTATATTCAGGATTTAAAGCAACTCCTTCCAACAAAAAAGGTAAGAAAGATATTTTAAATTTATTAGCAAGCTCGGGATAAATTTTATCGAAATTACTTTTATACTCTTTTCCGTATATTTCTTGAGATAACATACCGGCTAGAACTATATTTATATTATTTTCTTGCAAAGTTTCTAAAATCTTATTCAAATTATTTTTAACAAGTGTGGGACTAATTCCTCTTAACATGTCATTAGCTCCTAGACAGACAATTACTACATCTAAATCTCTTTTATTAAGTAACCAATTCAATCTGTTTAAACCACCTGTAGTTGTGTCACCGGATACGCTTGCATTAATGATATTTATCTTAAATCCCTTTTTTTTTAATCTTTTTTCTAAGACTGTTGCCAAATGATACTCTTCATCCAAACCATATCCTGCCATCAAACTATCACCAAATAGTGCAATTTTTAGGTTACAATACGCCTCTGTTGGTATAATATTTACTCCAAAAATCAGTAAAACAAAAAATCTTAAAATGAAAAGTCTTTTTAAACTAGATAACATAAATCTTAATTATTATTTGAATGGTAATATTATCAAAGTTTTAAAAAATATAAATTTTGAAATTAAAAAAAATGAAAGGGTTGCAATTATAGGAGAGAGTGGTTCAGGAAAGACCAGTCTGTTGATGTTGATGTCTGGCCTGGAAAAAGCAACTACAGGTTCAATAATTTTTGATAATGAGGATCTAACAGGAATTTACGAAAAAAAAATAACAGAAATTAGAAAAAAAAAGATTGGACTAATATTTCAGCAGTTTTATCTTATACCAAACTATAGTGCTATTGAGAATGTTATGTTTCCTATGCAAATAAACAAAATTAATGATTTTGAGAAAAAAGCTAATCTAATCTTGTCTGATATTGGTTTAAATCATAGAAAAAATAATTTACCCTCAGAATTATCAGGAGGAGAACAACAGAGGGTTGCAATTGCAAGAGCAATTTCATTTAATCCAAAAATTATTTTAGCGGATGAACCTACTGGAAATTTAGATAAAAAAAATACAAAGTTAGTTTCTAATCTGCTTCTAAATTATTCAAAAAAGAAAAAAATCAGCTTGGTTTTAGTAACCCACAATATGAACTTAGCCAAAAAATGTGATAAAATAATAAAGTTATGTGATGGAATTATAGAGTCTTAAAATGAACCTTAAACAATATTTTCAATTTTTTATAAAAGAACTGAATAAAAATAAATTAAGAATTGCAAAAGTATTTTTTACGATTTTTGTAAGTTTATTAATTTTTTCTTCAGTTATAATTTTAAAAAATAATATTGAAAAAGAAATAAATAATAATTCAAAATTATTACTCGGTGGTGACCTTGAATTATCTCAAAAGAATAAACCGCTCAGCACAGAATTTGTAGAAAAATTAAAAAAAAGCTTTCAGCTTACGGAGGTTCTGGAGTTTACCTCAATTATTTCATCTCAAAACGGAGAGACTAAAACAACTAGAATAAAAGTAGTTGATAATTTTTATCCACTAATCGGAGAATTAAAAGTAGTTCCTGAAAATTCTTTTGAGCTTTTGAAAAAGAAATCTGATGCAATTTTGATTGATAACAACATTAAAAATAATCTAGGTATAGAAATTGGTGAAAAAATTAAAATGCAAAACATCTCTTTTGAAGTTGTAGGATTTATAAGTAGCCTACCAGATATTGGTGGATTTTTTCTTTTTGGAGATCAAGCATTGATCAATAAGGCTAGTTTAAGAAGTTTAAAAATAGACCATCTCGGAAATTTTACAAATTTCAAATATAAAATGATTAAAAAAAAAGAAGATCAAAAAATATTAGATGAAATCAATAAAAACAAAATATTTAATGTAAGATATCCCTCTGATGTTGGTGAAAATATTAATAATGCTATAGAAAATTTTATTTATTTTCTTACAATTATTTCAGCATCTGCAATTCTAATTTCTGGCATTGGCTTGAAAAATTCTTTATTTTCATATTTATGTGATAACCAATTTAAGATTGCAATTTTAAAGTCACTAGGTCTCAGCAGCAGAAATATTATGATATTATTTAGTCTACAAATTTTGATCATACTACTCCTATGCTCTCTTCTTGCATATCTAATTAGCTTGCTAGTAATTTCTTTTTTTGAGAACAGTCTCCTAAATATTCTCAATATCAATATTAATCCAAACTTTGAAATTCAAGAGTATTTAATTATTCCAATTTTTAGTATTATCATTTTTTTTATATTCGCCAAACCAGTCCTAAATAGTATTGAGCAAATTAAAGTCTCTGATTTATTTAGAAACAGTAACACAAACTTAAAACTGAATTATAATAAAAGCTCACTTTTAAAAATTTTTACCTCCTTAATGATTTTTATTTTTTCATTTTGTGCGCTTAATATCAAACCAATTGAAACAGGTATTTTTTTTGTTTTTTTCTTAGTAATTGGTTTTTTTTATTATTTTTTATCCAAAACTTACATTTTGATTTTAAACAAATTAAAACCTACACAAAATATTTCAATTAAGGTCGCGATAAAAAACCTGAACTCCCACCAAAATCTCAATTCTATTGTGGTAATGACAATGGGGTTAGGAATGACAATATTATTTTTTATTGGGATTTTAACATCGAACATAAATAAAGAACTAAATGGAACAGTATCACAAAATACCCCTGATTATTTTTTTTTAGGAATACAAAAAAATGAACTGAATCTATTTTCAGAACAAATTAATCATATTGATATTGCAGCAAAAAAAAATATAGTTCCAATGATATCTGCAAGAATAGAGGCCATTAATGGAAAAAAACCCAAAGAAATTATAGATGAAAAAAATAAAAGTTTCTGGTTTGTAAACGGTGAAAGAAGAATATCTTGGTCTGAAGAGCCCCCTTCTAATAACCCTATAGTAGAGGGTAAATGGTGGAACTCAGAAAATAAAAATTCACTTACTATTTCATTAGACGCGACCATAGCAAAAGATCTAAAATTAAAGCTTGGTGATTCTATAACATTTAATGTATTCGGCAACTCAGTTACGGGAATAATTAAAAATTTAAGAAAAGTTGATTATAAGGACCTAAATATTAATTTTGCAATTTTATTCAATCCAAATTATGCCTCTCAAATTCCACATGAATTTATGTCAACAGTCAAATTTAAAAATTTAGATAAAGTGAGTCTTCGTAATTTGTTAAGTGAATTACCTGCTATAACTTATATCAAATTATCTGAATACATAAATAAAACCAAAAACTTTTTAAATAAATTATTCATTGTAAGTATTTTAATCTCAAGTGTTGTCATCTTAGTTGGGCTAATAGTTATATCAAATGCTGTAAATGTAATTGGAAACTTAAAAGTATATCAAAACTTAATTTTTAAAATTTTAGGTTTTAGTAATTTAAATCTTATGAAACTTTTAATGTATGAATCTGTGATATTGTTTGTACCAATAATTTTTTCTTCAATAATGTTTTCCACGATATTTTGTTATTTTTTTGTTACAAACTTCTTCAGTATTGATTTTTATTTCCCTTTTAAAATAACTTTAATAATCGCATGTATTTTTTTATTTGTGTTAATATTTACTATTTTAATTTCAAATAGAAAGTTTCTAAGTTTCAATACATATTCATTATTGAAGAATTGACAAATCTTTCATGAAATCTGTGAGTGAAAATTTTAAGATTATTTTAGCAGGTACTTGTTCAACTTTAATAGCAATAGGGTTAAGCAGATTTATTTACACACCCATATTACCTGATATGCAAAGTTCTTTAAATCTCACATCAACAACTATGGGAATACTATCTTCATATAATTATTTTGGTTACCTTATCGGTTCATTAATTCCTATAATATGGAAATTTAGCAATCTCAGAATAATAATTGTTTTTTCTTCGATTATTTCTGTAATTACTATTGGTTTAATGGGATTAACAACAAATATTAAGGTCTTTATTTTGTTAAGATTTCTATGCGGAATATCAAGCGCCCTAGGCTTTATTTTTACAATATCATTGATGTTCAATCTATTTAAAAGCGATATAAACAAAAGTTTACAACTCTACCATTTTTGTGGAATAGGGTTGGGAATCATTATTGGAACTATTACCGTTTGGATTGTTTCGTCAAATAATCTTTTCTGGAATCATCAATGGATGATTATTGGCTGTATTGGTCTTGTTGCATGCATACCTATAATTTTTTTTATACCGAAACAATTATCATCTACAAATATCACTTCTGATTCAATTAAAACTAAATTAAGCAACGATTTTGTCACGATATCCCTTGGTTATTTTTTTTTCGGTGTTGGGTATATAATTTTTGGAACATTCATAAGTGCAATAGCTTGGGATTCACTTGGTATCTCTTCATATCAATACCTCTCTTGGATAGTCGTAGGATTTTTTGCAATTCCATCGGTTCTTATTTGGAATTCGATCTCCAACAAATTTAGAACAGATTCTTCGTTATTTTTCTCATGCTCGACAATTACTTTAGGAGTCACTATATTATTTGTAAATAATGAACCTATACATTTTTTAATTGCTTGTATGTTATATGGATTAGGAGTCCCCGGAACTGTGGCATTAATCCTTGTTGAAGGAAAAAAAAGGTTCATTGGGAATATTAATATTTCAGTGGCTATAATGACCACAGCATTTAGTATTGGTCAAATATTAGGTCCATACGTTTCAGGTATTTTAATTGACCTGGAAAATGACTACAAAAGTTCCGTTCTTTTGGCAATTGTCTGTTTGTTAATATCAAGCATTCTAATGTTGGATCCAAAAAGATTCAAAAAATAAGTTAAAGATTCAAAAAAACTAAAGATAACATTATTTTTAGGGACTTAATTGAAGTCTTATTGATTAAAATAAATATTTCAACCTACCATGGTATAGTATCCTTTTCATGAAAAAGACCGCCACTTGGTCCATCTGAGTCCAAAGTAGCTAAATGTAATGAGGTTTTGTAGCTATCTTCGACCTCCATTGGAGCTTGTGGACCACCTAGCTCAGTTTTTACCCAACCTGGATGACCAGAGTTTACCTTGATTTTTGTATCCTTTAGTTCTTGTGCTAAATGTATCGTATATGCATTAAGTGCAGTTTTAGATGAATTATAGGCAAGTTCTTTTGCTGGCGAGATTGGTGAATCCTTGGCTGAGTGAAGCGTTAATGAACTCAAAATTGTTGACACATTAACAATTCTTCCTGCTTCGGATTTTTTTAACAATGGAAGTAACTTTTGCGTTAATGAGATGACAGCAAAAAAATTTGTTTGAAATGTCTCTTTTAAATCTTTATCACTTATAGTCGAACTATTAGTAACAAATATGTTCCCTGTTAAAAGAACACCTGCATTATTTATTAAAATATCTAATTTATTATATTTTTGTGATATATATTCATATACCTTTTGAGGAGCATTTAAATCAAATGCATTATATTGAATAAGGTCAGCATCAATTTCCATTGAATTTAATTTTTTAACAGCCTTTTTTCCTTTATTTAGATCCCTAGACCCTAAAATGACTTTAATACTTTCTTGAGCCATTCTCTTTGCAGTCTCAAATCCTATACCTCTATTTGCCCCGGTAATAAATGCTACTTTTTTCATTTTACACTCCTTTCCCAAAATGAATTAATATTTAAACTTTAATTAGTTTTGAAACTTTAACTGAATTTTCTAAAAAAGAAAAATGTTTAGATTCGTTTATTGTTTCAAAATTTTCTAACTTAAGTAAATTTTGTGTTAACAATTTTTCAGATTCTTTAGCCCAATCATTGGCACCATAAAAAAGTTTAACTGGAACACTTACCTTTTTATATAACTCTCTAATTCCATTATTTTTATTAAATTGCGAAAGTACATTTTTAAAATGATAAACATATCCTTTTTTTTTAATGAAGTACACAGCAAGTTCAAGTAATTGTCAGGTAATTTAGTTTTATCAAAAAAACCACCATTCATTATATTTTTCAATATGAATTTATTTTCTAAACTTGAAAAAAAATTACCAATTACGGGTAAACTTACATGAAATAAGATAAATTTTGCAAAAAAATTACCTCTCTGAATTCCTTCACCAAAATATGAATCGTAATCGTAAGGATTAAACATGAATATTTTTTTTACAACTCTTGGAAGCGCCACTGATACACTAGCTGCTAAGGTTGCACCAATCGACTCTCCTGCAATAAAAAGATTTTTAATTTTTAAACTTTTTATGAAATCAACTATAGAGTCAGTAAAAAAATCTAAATTATAAACCGTACTTTTGTTAATTGGAGAGTCTCCAAAGCCAGGCAAATCAATTGAGTAAACAGTAAATTTATTTTGAAGTAACTTACCTAGTTCATCAGAATACTCTAATCTATTTCTAAAAGTATGAAGCAATAAAATGGGCTGACCTTTTCCAATTTTTTTGAATCTTATAAAAGTGTCATCTTTGAGTTTAAATTTTTCAAATTCCATATTTTCCTTTCCTAAAATGCTTTACGGATTATTTGTTCTTTATATTATATATTTACTCTTTTTTAAATTTTGTAAAGCATAACTTTGATTTTTTAGGCCAATTAATAAAATTTTCATATATTCGATTTTTCTTAATATTTTGATATTGTATCTTACCTGAGTATTAATAACTTTTGTCAAGTGTTTACTCAATTCAAGGTGATACATTTTGTATTAAATAATTTGAAATTTTAAGTTCATGATTTTTTTATAAAAAATAACCTAGTTTTTGACTCTGCCATTAATTTGATTAATATTAAAATTATCAATTTTTATGGTTTGCAAATAATATGAATTTTATGCCTGCAAAAATTTTAGAAAACGAGGCTCAAAGACTTAGGGCAGTTGATAGAACAGGAGTAATGTATTTAGATCAGGACAATTTATATGAAATATATTGTTTTCTTGCAAAGGAAATTACTGGATGCGCTATTAGTTGGACAGGTTTAATTGACGATAAAAATCAATTTTGTCTAGCAAGAGATGGGTTGCCAGAGAATGCAGGCAAAATCTTTCCTAGACAGCAGACATTCTGCCAATATGCTTTATCAAGTCCAAATCCTCTAATAGTTGAAAATATGCAAAAGGATAAAAGATTTAAAAATCATCCATTCGTTGTCGATGGCTCAATAAAATTTTATGCAGGCTTCCCAATTGTAACTGGTGATGGTTATACTTTAGGAACATTATGCATAGGTGACAGTAAAGTTAAAAAATTATCAAGCAGTCAATTAAAATTAATGATCGGTTTAACAGCTAAATTAGCTTATCAACTTCAAATACAAGAAAACTATAAAAATAAGAGTGCAGAAAATTTAATGATAATATTAGAAAAAATATCAAAAAAAATTGAAAAAATTTCAAGTATCGAAGTAAAAATAATATTAAAATTTTTCTTAGGTCGTACATTAAGTCAATCTGAAAAAACTTTTCTTATTAAAAAAGCACTTGCTGAAAAAAGTGGCTCAGATTTAAAAATTACCAAATTTGGTAATGAACTCAGAAATGATTTATCAATAAATACAGGTATTTTAAAAACAATAAAAAATATGACGTCTAAAGATTATAATTTGTCTAAAATGCTTCAAAAACTCGAAGACTTATAATGTTCGGAAAAGTATTAAACTTCAAATTTGCCACCATCAGTGAAGCTAAAATAGCAGCATCTTTCTGTTCTGATAATTTTGGTTCAAAAACATCTGAGTATGATATTATTGGGTTAAATATCACCATAAGTCAGTCAGGTGACTTAAATATTTTATTCAAATTTAGTGATGCAGATTCATTAAAAAAATTTGAAGAAAATTATCAAAATATTATTTCAGATTTAAAACAGAGCTTAACCTTCAAAGAAAATAATTTTATAGGTGTTTGTGCTTACTCATTTGAAAAAGAAGCTATAGTTACAGTTACATAAGTTCTGCTCTCAATTTTACTTAAATATCCAAAAGCATTTCCTCATGAAGATAAGAATTATCAATAAAAAATCTAAAACTCTATTTTATTTACATACAAATTTAAATAATCTCATGAGAGAGTTCATTTGCACTCAAAAATGCACCCTCAACTCTACTATTAATAAACCAGTCACCGCACACGGCAACTTTGTTGGTATGATCAATAAAGTAATTATCAATTGGAGAAGATTCAGCCTCTACATATCTCCATTGATGAATTTTTATCATAGTTGAGTCTACCAATTTACAATTTATCAAACTACTAGTTGTGTTTAATAAATGCTTTAAAATTTTATCTTTTGAGGTATTTATATTTTTAGCAGCATATTCGTATGAAGAATTAATCAATAAACAATGATTGTTTAGTCTGCCTGGTTTGGAATTGTTCATAGCTAACCATGCAATATCTTCGTTTTCAATTAATGCAGCATCAAAATCTAGGTTCAAAGATTGGTTCCTACCAACCATCAACGAAAAACAACCTTTCATTTTAATTTTTTTTATCAGAGGATAAAAGGAGATATTCTTTGTAATCAACTCTAAAGATTGTTCTGCGGGAAGACTTAATATAATCCAATCAAAGAGACCATAAGAATTTTTATTTTGGTCATAAATCATCCATTTCTTATTCTTTCGAACTATATTTTGAATTTTAGTATTTAATATCACATCACAGTTTTTAGAGAGATGTTTTAAAATAGAATCCATATGTGGCACTCCGACAAAAAATTTGTCTACATTTTTAATTATTTTAATTTTTCGCAAATGACGTCCTTCAAAATAAGCAAGTTTAAAACTCCATGGTTGAATTATTTGCTTAGTAAATAATTCTGAGAAAAAATTCATGAAATCACTTGTTTTAATTTTAAAAAATTGAGCTCCATGATCGAAATTAAAAGGAGTTTCTTTTCTAGTTGACATCCTTCCTCCGACTCCTCTAGATTTTTCAAAGACTTTTACATCAAAGTTTGCCTTCATTATTGAGGTGAATGTTAGTCCTGCCAAGCCAGCACCGATTACAGCAATTTTTTTTGTCATTTTAAGTTTATAAAATTGTATAGATACATAAGATCTTTAATTATACATTTAATATCCAAATTCAAATTAATTTTTATTTTTTCTTAAAAAGATTAATTTAGCGGACTTATTTTATTTGAACAAAACTAAAAACATAATAAATTTGAAAATTTATTATGGTAAAATAAGGGAGAACTTAAAACAAAATGTTTTAAATACATATGATTTTAAATTAAGTTGTAAGATTTTGGTATAAAAGTTGCTTTTTTTCAATATGTTGAAAAGACAAAAGCAAATAAATTATCAGTATTACGATTACTATTTGGATGAAAAAAATATTTTGATGCAAAAATTGTGTCACAAAGATTTTAGATTTTATTTTTATCCAGAAAAAAAAAATCATAAAACTATAGATAGATGGATAAAAAATGGATTTTTTTATGAAAATGATATTGGTCTTTTCTTAACACGTATTTTAAGTAAAAAAGATATGTGCATTGATGTTGGTGCTAATATAGGCATGCATTCATTGCTAATGAGCTCACTAGTAGGACCTGAGGGTAAAGTTATTGCATTTGAACCAGGAAAAGAATGTTTTGAGGAATTAAAAGAAAATATAAGACTAAATAAATTTAAAAATATAAAACTTAAAAAAATTATTCTTGGTGAAAAACAAGGTGAAAAGGTTTTTTTTCACAATGCTTTTCATGATTCGGGAACATCTTATGCATTAAAGGCTCCTGATAATAAAGATATACATTGGAAGAAAGTAAAAATATCTACATTAGATGAGGAAATTTTTGATAAGAAAATAAAAGTTGTTAAAATTGATGTCGAGGGCTTTGAGGGACAAATTTTACGCGGGTCCAAAAATCTACTAAAAAATGATATCGTTAGATATTGGATTGTTGAATACGCTCCTCATTGTTGGGCTAGATGTAAAGATTCTTTAAAGAATGTTAGAAAGTGTATGATAAAATATAATTTAGAAATGTTTGTTTTAGATCCAAATGGTGGGCTGCCAAAATACATTCCTTCTAAATCTCAATTAAAAGTAAATAATATTCCTAACTTATTATTTACAAAGATGACATCACTTAATGATGATTGGTTGTTTGAAGATATTGATAGTCATGTTGCTCCAAAAACATTATTTATAAAATAGATTTAAACGGCACCACTCAAATATAGGGTATTTGAAAATAGATACTCTAGAAGGCTATTTGGTAAGCACTCCTAGGTTTAGAGACATAATATCATCCCGAATTGACCCCGAGCTCAATACAAGTTTTAATGATACCCCTAGTACGACTCGAACAGATATGAGCAGAAGTTTAAAGGATTTTGAATCAGTTGCGTTGGGTTGCAAGTAGTGGATTTAAGTGAAAAAAATTTTTGTATTAAATTCTTAGACCAACTTTTTTTCAAAACTTTTAAGAATATTCCTTTGTGTGTCATAGCAAACAACTTAAAAATAAAAGAAGGCGGCTATTTTTTAGATATAAAAATATATAAGTTGTATTATTTATACATAAAATTAATTGTTTTAATTATAATTAAATTGTCATATTATTAATGAAAGTATGTTTTATAAATTTCTTTTTCCTCATTTTATTTACGCGTTTTTTACATTAGGTATTATTTTTTCTTTTGCAAAATCTCTAGGGGAAGAATGTGAAAATTTTGATATAAATTATAAAGAAAATGATTTTTTAACAAATAGAGAACAAGTCCAGGAGATGGATGCTGCTTTACTTAAATCTTTAGACAGATTTGAAGAGTGTATAAACAAAAAATCAACTTCGAGGAAAAATAATTCTAAAAATTTTATTAAAAATTCCTCAAACGGATCAGAAGAGTTAAGAGGAAATAAGTTTGGCGAAATCCAAGAAACAGTTAATACTGATTATAAGAAAACTCAAAACAATTCTGAGACTAATATAACTCGTTCTTTTAACGAAAATAATGTTGAATCCAATGGAAAAATTCCTGAAGATATTCCAATAGACAATAATGATGACATTCTTGCTCAGCAGATAAAAAATGCAGCACTTAAAGAAAAAGACCCTGAAAAGCAAAAGAAGATATGGAATGAGTATAGAAAATATAAAAATTTACCATTAGAGGATTGAGTAAGATTCAAAATTATGATTAATTTAAATTGGAAATTATAAAATGAGATTTGTATCTTTAATCACTTTAGTAGTTTTTTTTCTATCCAGTTGCAAAACGACTGAATCCATTATGCAATTTGGTCCAAAAACCTCAAATGAAATTTTAGTAGAAGAAAAAGTACAAGACTTTGAGCCGGATTCAAGGCCGCGCTTGGATGTTGCAATATCTGTTTTTGATCCAAATATCTCTAAACTTAAAAATGATGATGTTTGGGAAGAATTGAGAAAAGCTGAATCTGTACGATTTGCCTATAAACTTAAAACTTTTATTGAAGAAACTAATAAGTTTGGAGCTGTTCGGGTTGTACCAGATTTAAATGCTACAAGTGATTTGTATATTTCTGGTAAGATTTTGGAATCAAACAGTGAGGATGTTGAGCTTGATATCAAAGTAGCAGATATTTCAGGAAATTTATGGATTGATGATGAATTTGAACATACAGTTCCGGACGATTTCTATGACAGAGGTGGTTATAATGAAGACTCATATGATCCTGTATTTAAAAAAATTGCAAAAAAAATTGAGGAAAAACTTCAGTTTATTTCTACAAAAAACCTTGATGATTTAGAACATATCAGCGATTTAAGGTTTGGACTCAGTCTTTCTGAGGAATCTTTTTCTGAAAATATTTTTCAGGATGAAAAGGGTAAATATACAATAAAGACAAAACTAAATAAATCCGACCCAAAATTTATTAGGCTTAATAACTTAAGAGTACGTGATCAATTATTTATTGACGAGTTGCAAGTTTTCTACATGAATTTTGACGAAAATATTGACTCAAGTTATCTAACATGGCAAAGACAAACTTTTCAGGAAAAACAAGCAGAAAGTAAAGCTAGAGGAGAAGCAGTGGGAAAGGCGATAGGAGGAATTTTGCTACTTGGTGCAGCTGTTGCGGCTGCTGTAGCAGGGGTACAGTCCAATAATGCCAATACTCAGACTCTAGGAACATTGGGTGCTATAGGTGGGGGTGTTGCTGGAGCATCGTTATTACAAGATAGCTTTAAGAAAAGCGCAGAAGCAAAAGTTCATAGAGATGCTATTGAAGAGCTTGGAAGATCCTTAGATGTAGAGATGTCTGGCAAGGTAATAGATTTAAATGATGAAACTATTGAACTCACTGGCACAGCAAAAGAGCAATTTTCTCAATGGAGATTATTTTTAAAAAAAATATACGAAAAAGAAAAAACTCCTGATGTAGTCATACCATCAGGTATTTAATCCTTGAATCAATTTATTTTATTGTCAAATCAATGAAATACTTAAATATAATTATTCTATTAACATTAGTCTTGACAAATAAATATACTTTTTCAAAAACAACTAATTATGAGATCTCAATGGATTGTTTAAATACAGAAAACAAATTGAACAAATTTGCAAAAGTTGAAAATAAAATTTGTATTATAGATTTTACAGACCGTGAAACTTGTTATGAACTTTCCTCCTCTGACGAGTCAAATCTTACTTATGTAACAGAATCCAAAAATCAAATTCAAATAATTGATTTCAAAAACAAAAAAGTGACATTTACGATTGAAAATGGATTAATGGAATTAAAATGTAAAAATTTAAATCAGTATAATGTTAAAAAAAAAAAGGACCTTAATTTTAAAAACCTAGCAAATGACGAGCTAAATATAAATTTAGAAAATGCAAAAGAAATTTTTTTAAACAAAAAAATAGACTTAGAAAAAAAAATTTATGCTTCACTGTTAGACTGGGATTATATTATTTTTCAAGATAATATTAAGACTATTGAAGACCTTCGAAAAGAGATAGAGTTAACCATAAAAAAAGGAAATTTTATTGATGCTATAAAGAAAATTGATGAAATTCACAAAGAAATTCTTAATACCAATCAAAAACTAGAGAAAAATTTTATTAGATTTTTTAAAAAAGCAAAATCAGATTATGAAAATCTATACTACCTAAGTGCAGATGAAAGCATTAATAATGCACTAAAATTGAAACCGGATGACGTTGAGGCAAAACAGCTTCAATCAAAAATAGAAATTCTACCGAAAAAAATTGAAATACTTAAAAAAATAGAAACAGCAAGAATTGAAAATAATAAAAAAAAGGAATTAGCATTTTTGCAGGATCTCAACAAATTACAAGATGATCCACAATTAAATATGCAAATAAACAAATTAAGTAATTTGATTGTTAAGCTAGATTATCAAAAAAAGATTTCTAAAACAGAGAAATTTCTAAAAGATAGCAATATTAGTGAAGCTGAAAAATTTCTAACTGAAGCAAGAAGAATACTTCCAAATGGTGAAGAAATATTGGTACTTCAGGGTAAATTAAAAAAAATTAAAGAAGAACATCTAAAAAAGAAATTATATTTTAGATATAACATTGCCTCAAAAAATGATGATTGGGAAAGCTCTTTACTTAGTCTTAGAGAAATTCTAACAATTGAAAAAAATGATGCAGATGTTAAAGAAAAAATTGAAATGGTTGAGGAAATACTATCCTTAAAGAAAAAAATGATTAATCATTCAAGAAACACACACAGATTAACCAATAAAAAATTTATGAATCTTGTTGTAATAGATCTTAAAAGAGCAGAAAAATACTTAGATGTAAGTCCATCTCTTTTAAAAAATTATGAGAAAGTGTCGAAAGTTCTAAAAGAATCAGAAGAAAAAGTGGCTGTAAAAATTATTTCAGATAACGAAACCTTAATAGAAATACGAGGCATTGGAAAAGTTGGCAAAGTAAAAGAAAAAATTATTAAACTTTCCCCAGGAAAATATTACTTCGTAGGAAAAAGAAATGGGTTTAGAGATTCCTTTTTAGATATTGATCTTTCAAAAACGGGAAATATAGAGATAGAAATTATTTGCATGGAACAAATTTAGATTTCATTTTGGTAATGCAATAAAAGTACCGTTATTTTGTTTGGTTATTTCACGCATTATAATTGAAAATCTATCTGTAGTGTCTTGTGCAAGAAAACCTAACGCATGAATTCGTGTTTTGAACTCTTTTTTTTTATTTAAGTTGGTTATTTTGTTAATTGCTACTTCATAATCACCACCGGTATAATCGTCTCCCATCACATAAATTGCTACAGATTTTTTTGGGTCAGAGTATTTAATTAGAGCTTTTTCAATACCTTCTAATGGACTACTATTAGAACCAATACTCCACATTTTGAATAATTTAATTGAATTTTTACGCCATGTTAATGTATCTGGAATCCATTTATTTTCATAAGCTGAAATTAATGGTACTCCCATATCGTTTAAGATTTGGAAACCTTTAACATTAGGATGAATTTTTAATATATTTTCTATCTTATTTGAAACTTTATCCCATATCCTTAACATACTGCCCGAAGTATCAACAATAAAAATTACATATTCACTATCAACTGGAATACCTCCGATTTCAATATCTCTAGTAATTTTTTTTTTTTTTTTAAAGAATATGAAGAAAGATTCTCTTCAACAAGCTTTAAAGCTTCAACGGAATCCTCAAGATCCTTGTTTTTTGTATAGATGGAGTCTAGTACTACTTGTTTATTTTTTATTGAACTTTTAGTTTCAAAGAAATCTTGATTTACTTCTAAAAGATTATTTGTCAATTGTTTGTTTATTTTTTTTAAATTGTTATTAATAGACTGCAATTCATCGAGCTTACTCAAATAGGCATCATTTTCGTCAACAAAATTTTCAACTTTATTGCTTGGATTAAATTTATAGATTAATACCAACATCACTATAGCTCCAAATCCGCATGATATTACATCTAGGAAGGAAAAAAGTGTGTTTTCAATACCTTTTCTTCTTTTCATCAGGGCCAATTACTCGCTGGGCTGATTAATATTCCACCAGTGCTGGAGGCCCATTCCCACATTTCAGGCGAAGCTTGAGGATCACCTTCTACCGGCAAAAGAATAATATCTATTCTTGCATTATTGTTTCCTAAAAAACGAATACTCTGATAAAATAATTTTACTCTACATTCACCAGATATTTTATTAGATGATCCGATAATAGAGTCGCATTTACTGAAAGGGTTTAAGCTTTTAAACCTCTCTCCTCCATAAGTTGGCAACCCGTCAGTAATCAAATAAATATTAGTTGGTTTAAATTTTTCGGCTTGTATCAGAGCAGATAATAAATTTGTAGGTCCATTAGGGGTAATATTATCTAGACCCAAAAAGATTGTTTTTAATTCATTAGTATTTTTTGTTTGAAAAGATTTTTTTGCGATATATTTTGCATTTTTGTCAAATCTTATTATTGCAATATCACTATCTTTAGGAGCTCTGGCAAGAATCCATTTCACAATTCTTATAGTTCGTTTCCATTTCGGTCCATTTTTTTTCTCTTTAGTTGATAAGTTTTTTCTTTTTATTATTTCTAATAATTTCTCGTCGGTCATTGAGGAACTAGAATCAAGCAATATGCAAATTTTTTTTCCCATTATCCTTAACCCTTCAATGTAATCTTCTTCAAAAACCTCGTCATTGGTTATTGGATCCGGTTGTTTTCTTTCTGGTATTTTTGATATCTTTTCTTTCATCTTAGACACCTTTGAGTCGATAACCTCATTTAAATTGTCAGCGACCTGAATTTTTTTTTCAAGAACTTCATTTTGTTTTTTAATTTCTTTTAAATTACCTTTTTCATTATTTATATTTTCCTCTAATTCTTGATTTGCCAAGCTTAAATCCAAATTAGAATTTGAAAGCATTTCTATTTTTTCAATCAATATTTCAGAGCTTGTAACTGATTCCGTTATTTTCAATTCGGTATTATTCTCTAACAATAAAAAAATTATAATTATCCCGCCCAACCCACAGGCCATTATGTCTAAAAAAGATAAACTAAAATCATTTTTACGATCTTTTTTTTTCATGATTTATACAAATTTAGAGTATAAATATTTTTCACAATATTCTTGAATATTTACTAAATTTTCATCCTGTAATTTTTGCAATTGATGAAAAAAAAGCATTAAAATCATACTAATTATTAACGCTACAAAAGTGGAGTTGAAAGCTATTCCTAAATTCTCAGTCATTAAAGATATATTACCCTGAATTGCTTCATCAGCATTTGATAAAGCTAGACCAATACCTCTAACTGTTCCAATAAACCCGACAGAGGGTATAGCCCATATTAGGTATCTAATCATTGCGTTATCACTGTCTTGTTTAGTAGAAAGCATTTCTATGCTACTTTTTATTGAATCTGATACATTTTGAACATTCTTTGTTTGAGAGTACCTTAACAAAGCAAGATTGATGGATTCAATAAGTGGTGTTTTTCTGGTTCGAATATCAAGTTGTTTGTTTAACTTTTCTATAACCTCCTCTGCCATATTTCTGCTTTCAATTGTTTTTTCAATTAAATCAATATTAAATAAATAATTAGAATTTATAATTCTTAAACATTTTTGAAGTATTAAAAAAACCCCCCAAATTAGTAATATAAAACAAATTTCTTGCTCAAGATCTTTAACAATTACAAAAAAATTTCTAGGTACGGATGTTTGAGTGGTTTTAGCTGCTTCAATTATCAAGTTAGCTTCTGGCCTTATGAAACTTGAAAAAACTAAATGTACAAGAATCACTGTGGAAATTAAAAATAATGTACTTTTAAATATATCACTCATCAAATATCTACAGGAAAAGAAATTGGAGTATTCAAGGAAATACTCAATCCACCAGCCTCAATAATTTTACTATATGTAAAATATAACAAACTTAATGTTAATAAGATTAATATTTTTTTTTTAAGATTCATTTTAAACTTCATAAGTACCTTGCTATTCTAAAACCAATCGTTTCATTACCTTTTATACCATTTTCTCTATAACTAGGTCTAATTTTTGTTAAAGTGCCAGATGTCCAATTGGCACCCTTAATAACATGACTTGATCCTTTTTTGCTACCTAGTGGATCAGTTTCTATTTTTCTAGAAAATGTAATCGTGTAGTAGTCATGTATCCATTCACTGAGGTTTCCTGATAAATCATACAACCCAGATATTTCCTGCTGAAAACTTCCAATTTCCGCAATATTTTCATAACTATCATTATAATCTTTTATAAAATTTTTTTGAGTTAAACGAGCACTTTCATCAGCAATATTAAGGTAGTTATCTGGAATAATGAAACCATCACCCCAACTAAATTTGGAAGTTTTTTTCTTATTAGCTTTTCTTGATAACCATTCCCATTCAGCTTCTGATAGCAATCTATATCCTTCTGAATCAGAATTAAAATCGACAAGTTTCTCATTTTTAATAATATAAAACTCCTCAAGACCTTCTTCTTTACTCAACCAATTACAGAAAGCAGCCGCCTCTATCCAAGAAATATTATTTACAGGAAAATTATCATTTCCAGATGTTTGCCTATTTTTAAAATTTGAGAAATTTTCATTTGATATTTCATACAAAGAAACATAAAAAGGCTTTGTTAGTTTAACTTTCCTTAGAATTTCATTAGCTCTTTGCCCTTTTTCGAAACGTTCAGAACCTAACTGCATTACATCTCCTTTTGGATTATATAATTTCATCTCAATATCAATTGAGTTATTATAAGTAGTTTTTGCCTCTTGTAATTTTGCTACTTTCTCATCAATTAAGTTGATGTTTAAAATTTTTCTTTTATTGGCTTTAGGTAAAATTTTATTGACAACAGACCTAAAATTTTTCTTTTTTATTTCAATATTTTGTTCAACAGTTCTCAATTTAATCTCTTTAGGTGTTTGACCAGAAAATTTCCCATTAATCCAAATTTCGCCTTCAGGTTGGGAAATGATTTCAACAATTCCATATTCATCTTCAAGGTTTATGTTTTCAATTCTTTTCTCATTAGGAATTAATTTAAAGTTAATTATTTGCGTTTTAAAACCAGGTTTTTCGTACGAAAGAGTGTAATCTTTATTTGATTTTAAATTAATAAATTTATCAGTTTGATAGCTTACACCATTAATGTTTAAATTTCCGTCTTTTGGTTTAACTGATATTTTAATTTTTGCTTCAATTAGCTCCAAAAAATAATTTCTTTGATTTACTTTATTTTGGTTAGTAATTACTATTTTATCATTTATTGTTTCATAATTTTCTTTTTTGATTTCAACATTATACTCACCACCTTCATCTTTAAAAATAGTTGGGGTCACTCCAATTTGTTTATTGTTTACAAATACCAAAGCTTTATCTGGTTTTGATTGTAATTTTATAAAACCTTTTATACTATCAAGACTTATATCTAAATTTTTAGATTCTCCTTTTTTAATAGTTACATTTAGGTTTTTTTTCTCAAAAAAAGGATTATTAACCGTTAAAATATATTCTCCTGCAGGCAGTGATGTCTCTAATTTTTCTCCTCGAAAGATAAATTTATTGTTTAAAAACCATTGGGTATTTTCATTTTTATTATTGATACTTACATTTAAAATTCCAGGAAGTTCAGACATTAAAACTTCAAAAAATTTACCTTTGTTTTCACTCGGAATTACCTCATTAATACTCTTATAACCCTTTGATGATACTGAAAATTCAGGTTTTGAAGAAAAAGAATAAATAAAATTATTAAAACTCAGGTCCAAAAAATTCTTAGATTTTATTTTTGCATTCACATTTGCCTCTTCGGGCAAAATAATTATTTTAGTACCATTTGACATTAATATAAAAAAATAAACAAATATTGAGGCAAACCCAACAAAACCAAGCAAATAATAAGTACGGACCCTATATTTAAGTCGTTCTTTTTGTAAAATACTATTTATAGTTTCGGGGCTTTTTATATTTTTTACTTTAATATTTTTTGTTTTGTTGAGTAAATCTTCATTAGGCAAAATACCAAACCTATTATTTTCATTTTTTGTTTCTTTGGCCCACCAGATTACTAGAGGAATAATACCTATGACTGTAAAAGATATAAGAAACCACCAGCCACTTTTATTTATATCGTGGAGTCTTCTGCATGAAACTGCAAGGCCGGGTAATATTGTTACTAGCGAAGCAATTGTAGGTAATATATTGGCATCCTTACCGCCTATGATTGTTGCCCCCCCTTGCAACATTATTGTAAATAAATAAAACCACCAAAATTCACCTCTACCGGCTCTACCTGCGAAAGTTGCATATTTTGACATGCAAGATGAAACTGATTCACTAAAATTCATTTTTTCCTCTTTAAAACCTTTAAGTTTAGAAAAAATTGATTACTAAATTTTATAAAAAAATTAATTTTTAATTCTATTTTAATTAAAACAAAAAAACATCCTTTTATCTTTACTTTTTAATACTTTTTTTTTTTTATTAAATTAAAATAATAATTATCATGTTCAAATTTCTCTTTTTTTTTATTTTTTTTATTTTATTTTCTCAATCATCTGCAGACCAATGCAACACCAGCAA
>MDTG01124028.1_pt1 | contig 60224 bp, 54 predicted proteins | sample 811421 | NCBI WGS metagenome assembly MDTG01 (sample SAMN05326645, study PRJNA326480) | marine metagenome | isolation source: seawater | place: Pacific Ocean: South East | collected 2011
ACGAAATTGCAGACAACACGTGCCAAAGTTGTCCCCTTCGATTAAAATCTCCACTTAGAAGCACGGCAAGAACTGAAAATGCTAAAGCAATTGGAATAAGTGGCATGGAAAGTCTAAAATGTCCTTCCATCCGAAGCTTATGGTAATTCCAAAGATGTGATTGTTGTGATTCGGGAAAGAATAATTCGTGAAGATACCGTTCCTTTGGCTCACGCCACCTTACAGCACGTTGTTTGCCGACAGAGTCCAGAGCAAAACGATATTTATCGAAGTATAAGAGAGATAATTGGCCCGTTTTTCGATTTACCTGCTGACGATTTCCTTTAATCATTATAGCTTTTGGACCTGTTTCCCCTGGCACAATAGCACCTTTTTCAGCCATTATAGTAACTGGTGTTTCAGGGGTCCTAGTGTCGTGGATTATAATTCCTCGTAGTTCCCCATTTTTTTGAAGTTTTCTAACATAGACAGTGATGCCTTTAGTCATTTGATTAAAAACACCTTCTTGAAGCATTATTGTAGGGAAAGTATTTCGAAGATTGAACTGCAGATCTTTGAAGTCTCTAAATGACGCTGGTATCAGATAGATTGACATGCATATACATATGGACGACACTACACTTGCCAAAATTATTGATGGTTTGGCTAGTCCAAATTGACTAAACCCCCCTGCGCGCATTACCAGTAACTCGCTATCTGTAAGTAGTCGATTATAGACGAAAATAATGGCAGCAACCAACGCTAAGGGGAGTATAAGACTTATGAAAGTGGGAAGTAGAAGGAATGTAAAATATACAAAAACCGGGATAGACAATCCTCGGTTTACAATCATTTCTATCAGTCTTACAGATTGCATCAACCAAACCACACCAGTAAGTGTGACGGTTATAAATAAAGTTGCCGTAATAAGTTGCCGAAAAAGATACCAATCGAGTTTCTTCAAGATATTCTCGCCATTCCAAGGTTTTAGGAGTTTAAGTTAAATTCGCATAGCTGAGACAATATTCCTGTTCAAATTACGACTTTGAACTGCGTCTCTCTGCCAACAAGTATGCGAGCCTTTTAATTTCAAGACGGCTACGTCCGAGACTATCTAGTAACACACCACAAATGAAGGAAGTGTATGCCAGAATGATTATGCCGGTGGACAATATGGCAGTTGGAAATCTCCTAACCAGTCCTGTTTCAATAAATTCTACAAAAACAGGGTAACTGAGAAATATTGATATGAAAACAAGGAGTGTTGCAAGGGCAGAGAAAAATAAAAATGGTCGTGCATCTTTGAATAAAAGTAAAATTGTCCACAAGATACGGAGACCATCCTTCCATGTACTAAGTTTACTTGCTGATCCATCTGGACGAGCTGAGTACTTTGTTTTGACCTCCAAAATTGGTAGTTGGAGATAGAGTGAATGAAACGTCAATTCGGTCTCTATCTCGAAACCTTTGCTTAATGCAGGAAAACTTTTAACAAATTTTCTTGAAAAAACTCGATATCCAGATAGCATATCTTTTAATTGGCGGCCAAAAATTACTCCGGCGAACCATGTAAGGATCTTATTTCCGAATTGATGCCCAGTTCGGTATTGACCATCTTCTGATGAATGAGACCGTGCTCCAACAACCATATCAAGATCTCTATCGCACAATGTTTTTATCAAAATTGGAGCTATTGTGGCATCATAGGTGCCGTCTCCATCAGCCATAACGAAAATATCTGCCTCTACATCAGCAAACATTCTCCGAACAACATTTCCTTTGCCCTGCATTGGTTCATAACGAACAGTTGCTCCCGCTTTTGCAGCAGCGCACCCGGTGCCGTCAGTCGAATTGTTATCGTACACGTATATTTTTGCATCTGGCAACGCAAATTTAAATTGGTTTATAACATCTACGATTGTTACAACCTCATTGTGACACGGAAGTATTACGGCTGTTTTTAGCTGCACTTTGTTAATCCTTTCCTCTTGAGGATATTTTTTTCTTAAATAAATAAGGAAACCTATTTGATAAATAAAAAAGCAATGCAATAGCTTTGGTGCATGAAATACTAATCGGTTCGAAAAACATTTTAGAGAAATAAATAAATTTTGAATGGAAAAATATTTTTGCTGTAGCGTTAACATTAGCCTACGAATTCCTCTTCGTATGTCAAAAATGCATCTTTAAATACACTCTTAGCATGGTTGAGCCTAATGACCCAATTCAATTAATTGTGAGGACTCTCTTTCAAATTTATTGAAAAACGTTATTTTCCTAATAAATATTGCCACTTCTGATAACTGAAAGGATTCCTCATCATGCGTATAAAATTTGTTTCCGCGCAATTAAAACAAAAAGGAACGATAGCGGTTTTTGTGTCAGCTAAGGGATCTCTTCTTTCAAGTGCCACGAAACTTAATGAGAAAACTCAGGGAGCTCTAAAACGTGCTACTTCGAATGAGGGATTCTCCGGAGCCGCAGGCCAAGCTCTTGTAATAAATTCTCCCAATGGAGTTAATGCATCGAAAATTGTGCTTGTGGGCATTGGGGAGGGCAAGAAACTTACTATTTCCGCAGCACAAGCTGCTGGTGGAAAACTATGGTCGCTCATTGAGAAAAGTAATGACGCTGTTCTAATTGTAGACCCAGTTCAGGGCTCAGCTCTCTCCGTGGCGGAAATAGCTGCTAATATGGCCTACGGTGTACTTCTCAAAAGCTATCGGTTTGATAAATATCGTACAAAAGAAAAAAGAAAGGATAAACCGACATTACGTACTTTGTCTGTTGGGGTGCGTGACCCAGCTGAGGCTAAGAAAGTTTTTGATCCCCTTCAAAAAATCTCAAACGGTGTGTTTTTTACACGTGATTTAGTTTCAGAGCCCGCAAACATTTTAAATCCGGAAAATTTTGTAACTAAATGCCGAGCTCTGAGTAAATTGGGTTTGAAAATGCAAGTGCTTACTGAAACCCAGATGAAAAAGTTGGGCATGGGGGCACTTCTTGGTGTTGCGCAAGGAAGCGCTAATTCCCCAAGAATCCTTGCTATGAAGTGGAATGGTGCTCCTCAGGCCAGGGAAAAACGCCCTATCGCTTTCATCGGGAAGGGAGTGACCTTTGATAGTGGGGGAATCTCTATAAAGCCTGCCGGTGGTATGGAGGATATGAAATGGGACATGGGTGGAGCCGGAGTGGTAGCAGGTTTGATGTATGCTTTGGCAGCACGAAAAGCAAAGGTAAATGCAGTTGGTATTGTTGGGTTAGTTGAAAATATGCCGTCTGGAACAGCGCAGCGTCCGGGTGATGTGGTCACAAGCATGTCTGGGCAAACCATAGAGGTAATAAACACGGATGCAGAGGGCAGACTCGTTTTGGCAGACGCTATGTGGTGGTGCCAGCAAAAATTTAACCCGCATACAATGATAGATCTAGCTACACTAACTGGCGCAATCATCATCGCCTTAGGCTATCATCACGCTGGGATGTTTTCCAATGACGATGATCTTTCTTTGAAATTGATCGACAGCGGCAAAAGCACTGGTGAGTTGCTTTGGAGAATGCCGCTTGCTGCTGAATACGATAAGCAGGTTAAATCACAAATTGCAGATATGAAAAATGTGGGCGGCCGTGATGCAGGAAGCATTACTGCAGCGCAAATCCTTCAGCGTTTTATTAGGGGTGATGTAAAGTGGGCGCATTTGGATATTGCAGGGGTAACCTGGACAAATGAGAACAAACCTATAGTTCCCAGGGGTGGTACAGGGTTTGGGGTAAGGCTTTTGGATGATCTAGTTGCAAGATTTTATGAGAAAGGCTAGGTGTGGTTGGGTCGATATGACTGAAATTGGATTTTATCACATCACATGTTCAACAGTAGATTTGGTATTGCCGAAGTTACTTGAAAAGGTTCTGGCTTCAGGTAAAAGGGCATTACTTCGGGTGGGGTCTGAAATACGTGTGAAATCATTGAACACGATTTTATGGACTTATGAGCAGGACTCATTTTTGCCACATGGAACTTGTTTTGAGGGATATTCTGATAATCATCCAATATGGATTACTCATTCTGTTGAAAATCCAAATAATTCTCAGGTTCTCATAGTATTGGATAATGCCTCTATTTCAGACTTTAATGACTTTGATAGATATATTGAGCTTTTTGACGGAAATGACGTGAGCGCTGTAAATTTTGCACGTGAGCGATGGAAGAATTATTTTGCCTCTGGTCATGCATTAACGTATTGGGAGCAATCACAAAATGGTGGCTGGGTAAAAAGTAAAGAATACACGACGATAAAAACACAAACATCAAATTAACATTACGCTTGCACCAATACACACTGTTATTATTCAAAAACCTTCAATACTATACAGCAAAACACCAAATTGAAGTTTAATAAGAATTGTAAAATGTTTGCGCACAATTTTCTGCTCTTGAAGTAACTATTATATATTTCTCGGCAGGAAGTTGCTGTACCTTTATGGGGAAATTAAAAAATATGGCGGTATTAAAAAAGAAATTTCAATACTCACTTGTAGTTAACGTCACAACCGGCTATAAGCCGCGCCGTTAGAAAAATTTATAGGTAGTAATTATTATGGCTATTGAGCGCACTCTTTCGATCATTAAACCTGATGCAACTAAGCGGAATTTAACTGGTCAGATTAATGAAAAATTTGAGGCAGCGGGTTTAAGAATTATTGCGCAGAGGCGGTTGCAATTGACCTCGGTTCAGGCAGAATTATTTTATGCGGTTCATCAAGACCGAGCATTCTTCCGAGATTTATGTGACTTTATGATTTCTGGTCCCGTAGTAGTTCAGGTTCTTGAGGGTGAAAATGCTGTTACCCGCAACCGTGAAATCATGGGGGCGACAAATCCTGCAAACGCTGATGATGGAACTATAAGAGCAATGTATGCTGAGTCTATACAAGCAAATTCAGTCCACGGCTCAGACTCAATCGAAAATGCAGCAGTGGAGATTTCCTTTTTCTTTTCTCAAATCGATATAGTTGGCTAATTGTAAGTTATTGTGCCAATACTGGTATTTTAGCGTTACAGTAGAAAGATTGCCATAAGAAGGAGTACCACGATTATTCCTATTGTGCTGTAGATCGTAACTGTACAGAAGCCTTTAAAGCCATCTTCTGCTTTTTTAGCGATGTCTTCATTTGTGTAAGCCATAATATACCCTTATAAATCCAAACTAACTATTTTGTACAAATATCCTGGCGTATAGGTCAAGTCCCGGTTTCATCACTTGTATTTGTGCTTGAATCAGGATTCGCAACTCCTCGCTGCGGTTGTAAAACACCATTAAATTGTACCTTTTCATCCTCAACATAAATATTTCCTAGAGCTATCTCGCGAAGCGCAAATGCATAACATTTGTGTTCTTCCTCCAAAACGCGTGAAGCTAATGTTTCTGGAGTGTCATTAACTAATATTGGTATTGCAGTTTGGATTATGATTGGTCCAGAGTCTACTCCAACGCGAACATAATGAACGGTACAACCAGCAAACTTAGTATCATCGGATATAGCTCTTTCATGAGTGTACAATCCGGGATAAGCGGGAAGCAAAGAGGGATGAATATTAATCAATTTGTTGTACCATCGGTCAACAAACTTCTTGGTTAGAATCCTCATAAATCCGGCCAAGCATACAAATTCGACACCTGATAACATTAGTCGGTTGGTGAGAGCTTCCTCAAATTGTTCACGGTTTGGAAAATCTGTGTGATCAATAACATCATAATTTAATCCGAATTCTGCTGCTAGGCTAAGCCCTGGAGCGTCATTTGTATTGGATATTACGAGAGCTATTTCTGCCGCAGAATTAGATCTGTTGCATTCTTCAATCAATGCTTGCATATTGCTTCCCCGGCCAGAAATTAAGACCGCGGTTCTTAGGCGCGCCATAACTGATCCGGATTCAGAATCTTCAAGCCTTTATTTTGGTTAGAAACTGTTTTCACCTCTCCAATTTTTTTAGATTCTTGTCCGCTTTCTGAGAGCAAACATAATGCTTTATGATGGTGTTCTGGTGCAACGAAGGCGACCATTCCAATGCCACAATTAAACGTTTTAATCATCTCATTTGCTGTAACATTTCCTAACTCATGCAACCATGAAAATATTGGTGGTACCACCCACTCCTTTGCATCTAGAATTACTTGTTTCTCTCTCGGAACCACGCGTGGAATGTTTTCAACTAAACCTCCTCCAGTGATGTGAGCGAAACCTTTGGCCAAGCCCGCTCTATGTAACAACATGCATGCATTAACATAGATTGTGGTAGGTTTTAGTAGTTCTTCGTAAAGAGTATTGCCATTATAAGGGACTTTGTCGGAAAGTGATAATCCATTATTTTTAAGTATTTTTCTTACGAGAGAGAAGCCATTTGAATGCAGTCCGCTCGATAACATACCTAAAACAATGTCACCAGAAGATATTGACGATCCATTGATTAATGATTCTCTTTCAACTGCTCCAACTGCAAAACCGGCGAGATCATAATCATTTTTCGCGTATAAACCGGGCATCTCTGCCGTTTCCCCACCAATTAAAGCGCAACCACTGCGCCGGCAGCCGTCGGCTATTCCAGCAATAACCTTTTTTGCGGTATTTGTGTTTAATTTACCAGTAGCAAAATAATCAAGAAAAAAAAGAGGCTCCGCACCTTGAACAATCAAGTCATTAACGCACATCGCAACAAGATCAATGCCTATTGTGTCGTGTTGATCAGTCTCACTTGCTATTTTTAGCTTTGTTCCCACGCCATCTGTAGCAGCAACGAGCACAGGATCTTTGTATCCAGCAGCAGCCATGTCAAATAATCCCCCAAAACCACCTATCTCAGTGTCAGAGCCAGATCGTTTCGTTGACTTAACGAGAGGTCTTATTTCATTTATAAGATTTACTCCTGCCTCTATATCAACGCCAGCTCCCTTATAAGTAGCGTGTTTTGTCTCTTTCTTGCTGGTTGAAATCTGGATAATCTCCATAAACTATGTGTTAATAAGATTAGAAAGATACCTTTTCTCTATGGGTTTGCAATGTTCAGTTTGTCTTTTACCTCTCGTTTTCTATTTGTTGTTATCTTAATGACATCAATGATGGTTTATTTTATCAGCACTCCGTGTGCTCAGTTGCTTGATACTTATACCATTAATGGTGTGGAGGTAGACAAAACAGCAAAATCGGCAGCAGCGGCCCGCAGACTTGCACTGGCCGAAGGACGACAGCTCGCATTTTTGAGGTTAATCGAACGGCTTGTACCCAAAAAAGAACATCAAAATGTTCAAAAACCTAAAATTGAGCCCCTTGAGAGAATGATTTCGGGTGTGCAGATTGAAAGTGAAAAAAATTCACAGGTTCGGTACATAGCATCCCTAAACATTGAATTTGTAGCTTCGGAAGTACGCCGCTATCTAAGAGGGGCGGGCGTAGGCTTTGCTGAGACATTTAGTAAGCCCATCTTGGTATTGCCCATTTTACGAAGGGAAAGTGGAGATGTATTATGGAGTGAGATGAATGAATGGCATGAGGCATGGAAAAAATTACCAAAGTCATATTCATTAACACCTTTCAAAATACCTGATGCAGATCCGTTACTGAGTGGTTTAATTAATGCAGATCAGGCGTTAAATGGTGAACAAAGTCGAATTAATGCAATAGCTTCTTATTTTGGAACAAAAGGAGTTCTGTTAGCGGTTGCGACTGTGAAGCAAGATCGTTTATCGAGCGAGAACATTGTCGAGTTAGTTGTTAGTCGTTTTAGGACCGGCATTTCTGACAATACCGAAGTACGAAGTTTGCGTACGCCCATCTCTACTCCCATGAGTTCGTTTTTTGCGTCTGCTGCCAAACGGATAAGGGATGACTTTTCCGAAACCTGGAAAATAAATAACCAAATAAGATTCGCCGATCGCGATACTATTTATGTCACAGTAGAGTTTGACAGTCTTTTGGAGTGGATCGATATTCGGACTAAGTTGGAGGCTGTTGCAGCTTTAGAACAGATTGATGTAACCCGGATTTCATTGGATAAAGTGCTTTTAAGGCTCAGCTATTTTGGGAGTCCTGATCAGCTTTCTATGGGTTTGTCGCAAAAGAATTTGGAACTTAAACAAAATAACGGTAACTGGGCAATTACTTCTGTTAGTGGTGTTGTGCCCAACTAGGTCTTGAAATGTTTTCCATCAATCTTCCGAATGTAATTTCTTTGGCAAGACTTTTCAGTGTTCCAATATTAGTTTGGCTTATTTTGAACGGACAGTTTCTTTGGGCTTTATGGCTATTTGTTGGTGCAGGTATCTCAGATGCCCTCGACGGATATATCGCCAAAAAATGGTCGCAAACTTCAACCCTTGGAACTTTCCTTGATCCTGTAGCTGACAAAGCATTGCTCGTTGGAGTATATTCAACGCTTGGTTTTATTGGAGAAATACCTCTTTGGATTGTGATCTTAGTGGTATTTCGTGATGCATTAATTATTGGTGGTGTGATTATGCTGCATATATCAATGGCGAGTGTGAAGATGCGCCCTATACTAATAAGTAAGGCTAACACTGCTTTTCAGATTTCTTTAGCAGTCTGGATACTTGGAGAGTTAGGATATGGCCTCGTGTTTTCAGGAATTAAATTTGGATTAATTTACTTGGTTGCACTCTCAACCGTGCTGTCTGGAGGGGCGTATATAATGAGTCTGTTCGGTAGTGAAATGAATAAATCCGATGGTGGAGTTAAATAATGCAAAAAGTTTTGTGGGTCATATTAGCGGCACTGTTACTCGTTGCTTTTATTTGGAGCATTTCGCAAATTTTATTTCCCTTTTTAATGGGTCTAATACTTGCTTATTTGCTTGATCCATTGGTAGATTGGTTGGAACATATGAGTTTGCCTCGTTGGTTAGCGGCAATAGCAGTTACTTTGATGACAATTTTCATTGTGGTTGGTGTTTTATTGTTGCTTACACCTCTTCTCTATAATCAATCCTTGAGCTTAGCTGAAAAGGTTCCAATTTTTCTTCAAGAGTTACGTTTGATTGCACTAGATTTTATGGACCAAATCAAGGAAAGACTCACTGGAGAACAGACCGCTGCACTCAAAGAAAAAGTAAATGACTTAGCTGGAAAAGGCTCATTTACATGGATGGCGGAAATCATTTCAAGTGTATGGGGTGGGGGGCTTGCGCTGATTAATGTTGTTTCACTTTTGATAATAACCCCTATTATTTTATTTTACATGTTAAGAGATTGGGATCGCATTGTTGCTTCCACAAATAGACTGTTACCACCCAATCAGGCAGACACTATTCGTGACCTAGTAAAAAAAATAGACCGTGTACTGTCTGGTTTTATTCGTGGTCAGTTGATGGTATGTATCATGCTTGGATTATTATATTCGCTTGGTCTTGTTTTAATCGGATTAGATTTTGGTCTGGTGATTGGTCTGACGACAGGATTTCTTTCTTTCATCCCATATGTCGGAATGTTGATTGGTTTTTCCCTGAGTGTGCTTGTAGCAATTGCTCAATTTGAGGCATGGCAGCCAATCATTTACATTTTAGTCATCTTTGGATTAGGACAAATTCTTGAGGGAAGTATAATCACTCCAAAGTTTGTAGGCGATAAGGTCGGTTTGCACCCTACTTGGATGATTTTTGCATTAATGGTAGGTGGAAGTTTATTTGGTCTTCTTGGAATATTGATGGCCGTCCCGGCTGCCGCAACTTTTGCTGTAATAGTTCGTTTCGTTTTGGCAAGCTGGCAAAAGAATGAGAGTTCGGCTGGCAATGTCCCCTAAGATTTTGCAAAAAAACAGACAATTTACACTTAAACTGCCGCGAAGGGCAGCCTTTGGTAAAGAAGAGTTTTTTGTTTCATCTTGTAATAGTAGGGCGGTGGATTGGATTGATCGTTGGCCCAAATGGCCACTACATGGTTTGGTTATTTGCGGTCCGCCAGGCTCAGGAAAGACCCATTTAAGTGCAGTCTGGCAGGCTCGTAGTAATGCAGCCGGTTTTAAAGGAAATGAAATACTTCAGGGTTTAGAAGTTCTTTTGAATAACGAATCACTTAAATCTTGCTTTGTGGATGATGCAGACTGTGCGGACCAAGAGATCCTTTTCCATATTTTCAATTGCGTTGTATCGCGAGGTGGGCGATTGGTCGTTACTGCTGTTGAACCACCAGCCAGATGGGTTCAAGGCCTGCCGGATTTGGTTTCACGATTGAAAACTCTCCCTGTAACGCAAATTGAGCGGCCTAATGACGAGATGTTACAGGTTGTATTGATGAAAATGTTTTCCGACAGGCAGTTAACGGTTTCTTTGGATGTTTTGACATATATAATTGTGAGAATGGATCGTAGTTTTGACTCCGCTCGGTATGTTGTGGAGACTCTCGATGTTGCATCTCTTTCTTATCAAAGGGCAATTACAATACCCTTTGTAAGGGAGGTATTTAAGGAGTGGACTTAGATTTCTTCTCCAGGTTTGACGAGTTTTATGTCTGAACCACTCGCGGTTAGGGCTAATTCCCCTTGTAATACTGAAACGGCGAACTGACCAAATAATTCTCCTCTCCATCCTGTCAAGGGACGGGGTTTAGAATCTGGGTTTGATATTACCATTTCTATTTCCTCTGAGGTTGAGATCAACTTCTGTGCCACACCATTTTTTTCAGAACAGTACTTTAGTAACACTCTAATCAGTTCCCGAGCTCCTTCCATGTTCGAAACTTTATTGGGTCTATGGGGTACTATGGGACAATAGTTTTCGGGTAATTCTTGACCTTGTCTTATTGCCTTCAATAATGCTTTTAGCGGTTTCCCTCTTAACTTTTCATTTCTCATACCCCTTAATGCTCTCAAGGCTATTTCATCTTTTGGCGCTTGAGCAGCTATCTCGAGCAAACCTTCGTCACGGACAACTCTATTCCTTGGAACATTGCGTCGTTGCGCTTCAATTTCTCGCCAAGCGGCGACTTCACGAAGGATAAGTAAAAAGCGGGGCTTTGTAGATCTAATTTTCAGCCTCCGCCACGCCTCCATCGGGTCAGGGTAATATGTAGCATTATTTGTAAGAGTTTCCATTTCTTCCGCTACCCAATCTGCCCGACCGTTTTCAGCAAGGGTTTTTCTCAATTTTTCATATACCACCCTTAAATGTGTAACATCAGAAAGTGCATACTCGAGCTGTTTTTTAGAAAGAGGACGCCGTCGCCAATCAGTGTAGCGCATGGATTTATCAATTCTTTCTTTAGTTAGGCTTTTTACGAGTGCGTCATACCCAATAGAGTCCCCGTAGCCACAAACCATTGCAGAAATTTGCGTGTCAAATACAGGGGTCGGTAATTTACCCATTAATTGCGAAAATATCTCAAAGTCTTGCCGTGCCGCGTGAAATACCTTTGTAACAGAGTTATTCAGCATAAGGTTAAACACTGGGGCAAGGTCAATCCCTGGGGCCATTGTATCAATTGCGGCTGCACACTCTTTGCCGCCAATTTGAATAAGACAAAGTTCCGACCAATATGTTCGTTCACGAATAAATTCTGTATCAACAGTAATATAATCAGAAGAAGTTGATACTTTCTCGCAGAATTCTCTCAGGGATTTGTTATCAGAAATAAATGTCATACCTTTTCTATACACAAATGTATGAAACTGCGATAGGTAAAGCTGTAACCACTTGACAGGTTGGGTGAATCCGTGGCCTTTGCCGAGGTGGCTTGGCCGAACTTTTGGATTTTGTCGAGTTTTAAATTTTGGGGCTAGAAATGCACGAATATCGAACACATCGTTGCGGCGATTTACGTAAAGAGAACGCAGGAGAAAAGGTTAGATTATCTGGCTGGATACATAGGAAGCGTGATCATGGGAATTTGCTTTTTATTGACTTGCGAGATCATTACGGTATTACGCAATGTGTCATAGATGTATCCAGCCCAATATTTCAGAGTGTGGAAAACGCAAGGTTAGAGACCGTCATCAGAGTTACGGGTGAAATTGTCAAGCGAAGTGATGACACTATTAACGCATCATTATCTACCGGTGACATAGAATTAAATATTAGCGAATTTGATGTTTTAGGTGAGGCAGGAAACTTGCCTCTCCAGGTAAATAGCGATGATGATTATGGAGAGGAAACTCGTCTCCGATATCGATTTCTCGATCTAAGACGTGATAGAATCCACAAGAACATTGTTCTTCGGTCTAGAGTGATTTCTGATATACGTCGTCGAATGACTGATCAAGGTTTTATAGAGTTTCAGACACCAATTCTTACTTCAACCTCACCTGAGGGTGCCCGCGATTTTCTCGTTCCGAGCCGACTTCATCCAGGCGAATTTTATGCGCTTCCTCAAGCCCCACAACAATTTAAACAACTAATAATGATTGCTGGATTTGATCGTTATTTTCAAATCGCCCCTTGTTTTCGTGATGAAGATGCTCGAGCCGATAGGTCACCTGGTGAATTTTACCAACTTGATATGGAAATGTCTTTTGTCTCTCAGGATGACGTATTTGACGCACTAGAACCCGTTTTACACGGTATTTTTTCAGAATTTGGAAATAAAAAAGTGGTAACAAGTCCACCTTTCCCTCGTATCCCTTACGATGAAGCCCTTTTAAAATATGGCACTGATAAGCCGGATTTGCGTAATCCTATTGAAATCGAAGATGTTACTGAAATATGGCGTGGCACTGAATTTAAGATTTTTGCAAGTGCCATTGATAAAGGTTCGGTTGTTCGGGCAATTCCTGCGCCGGGAGCGGGCTCAAAACCACGAAGTTTTTTTGACAAGTTAAATGATTGGGCTCGAGCGGAGGGTGCAGGTGGTTTGGGTTACATTGTTTTTGAGAAAGGCGAAGGGAAGGGTCCAATTGCACGTTTTTTGGATGACGAGAGAATTAATAAGCTGAAGGTGCAAGCTGATTTAAAAGATGGTGATGCGGTTTTTTTTACATGTGCCGCAGAATTAACGGCTTCACAATTTGCTGGAAAGGCAAGAACCAGAATTGGAGTTGATTTAGAATTAATTACCGATGATCGTTTTGATTTCTGTTGGGTTGTAGACTACCCAATGTACGAAGCGGATCATCACACCGGTGAATTACAGTTTAGCCATAATCCATTCTCGATGCCGCAAGGTGGGTTGGAGGCGTTAGAGAAATTAGATCCGCTTGAAATTAAGGCTTACCAATATGACATAGTTTGTAATGGAATAGAACTCTCTAGCGGTGCTATACGAAATCATCGTCCAGAAATAATGTACAAAGCATTTCAAATTGCCGGTTACACAACTGAGGAGGTGGAAACACGTTTTGGCGGTATGCTTAATGCACTAAAATATGGTGCGCCACCGCACGGAGGATCAGCTCCAGGTATCGATCGGATAGTAATGTTATTGGCTAATGAAGAAAACATCAGAGAGATAACTATGTTTCCTATGACACAGCAAGCACAGGATTTGATGATGGGAGCACCTGCTCCTGCTGATCGTTCACATTTAGATGAATTACATCTTGATGTTATTAAAAAACCCGAAACAGGAGACAACTAAAAAGCGATTTAACTAAGCTGTAATGAAAAATTAAAATCTTACGTATTATGAATAGTTTTTTCTTCTTTCCGAGTAGCTCACAATCTTTTAATTTTTTTACTTCTTTTAATGGGATTACTTGATTTTTTCTTCCTTAAACATGACATGTTTGCGTGCTACTGGATCATATTTACGTTGTTCCATTTTTTCGGTTATGGTCCGGGGGTTTTTACGAGTGATGTAATAATAACCTGTATCCGCGGTACTAACTAATTTTATTTGGATTGAATTTGTTTTTGCCATGGTTCACTTTGTATTAGATTCATTTGGTTCAAGTTACACTTAACGACAAGCGTATCAAGGATTCTAGTTATTTTTCACTTATATATAACAGAGGTTTTTTTATGATGTTAAATATCAAGCTTTTTCTGTCTATCATACAATTCACAATTTTCAAATAGGGTTTAAGAAAAATAAAACTTTAAATTTAAGTTTTTGATGAATTGTTTTAAGTAATTCGGTGCATTTATTTATTTTAATTTGAAAACGGTTTTTTTTTTCTAGCAGAGCCATTGAGTGGTAGCGACACAGTAATTTTTCCAGTTATTGTATCTATTGATTTGATTTCAACTATGAGCTTGTCACCGAGTGCAAATTTTTTTCTTTTTTTCTTTGCAATGAGCGCTCGAGACCCTTGGTCAAATTGATATTTTTCATTTCCGAGTAGAGCAATTGGTAAAAATGCATCAGCCCCGTTTTCTTTTAGCTCAACAAACAAACCAAATTTTTCAACCCCGGTTATGTGCGCCTCGCTTTTCTCTCCCTCTCGGCCTTTCAGTAAGATTGCTGCATATCGATCAAAGGCTTCATGTTCCGCTGCAGCAGCGCGACGTTCGGTGAATGAAAGATGTTTTCCTAAGCTTTTGAAATCCTCATCTGGGATATTCATAAGTTTTTGTTCGTCTGTATTTAAAGAGTCAATTAAAGCCCTATGGACGACTAAATCAGAATAGCGTCGAATTGGAGAGGTGAAATGAGCGTAATTATTCAAGGCAAGACCAAAATGCCCAAGATTGATTGGGCTATATGCGGCTTTTGATTGTGTTCTTAAAATAGCATTCTGTATACCTAATGTATTCGTTTGACTTTTAGTGTTCTTTAAAAGTTGACAAAAATGGTGTGGTTTGACGTTTTGGCCACCTGGAAGATTGAGATTTAAGGATTTTAAGAACACCCTTAATGACAACAGCCTTTCTGCTGTTGGATTTTCGTGGTTGCGAAAGATACATGGTAAATGTTTTTTTTGTAGAGTTTCTGCCGCACAAATATTGGCAATAATCATAAATTCCTCTATCAATCGATGGCTGTTAAGCCTTTTACGTTTCTTGATTTTTTTTGGTTGGCCACAATCTCCCAAAATGATTTTTTTATCTGGAAAGTCCAAATCCAAAGCACCCCGTTTTTTACGTGCTTTTGCAATCGCTTCAAATGCCCCATAGAGAGAGTTTAAACGTGATTTTTTAAGCGGAAGATCTTTTTCTTTTTCTTCGCGAAGGGATTGCACTTGCTCATAAGTCAACCTAGCTGAGGAGCGCATTATTCCGCGCATAAATTTATGCTTGATTTTGTTGCCTTCAGAGTCAATGTCTATTTCGACAGCAAGGCAGGGTCGGTCCTTATGTGGTATGAGAGAACATAAGTTATTGGAGAGTTCTTCGGGAAGCATAGGAACAACACGATCTGGTAGGTAAACCGAATTGCCACGGTTACGGGCTTCTATATCTACCGGATCTTGTGGTCGGACGTAGAAAGCAACATCTGCGATCGCAACTAGTATTCTCCATTTCACTTTACCAGTAGCGATGTGTTCTGCCCAGACTGCATCATCAAAGTCACGTGCGTCGGCGTCATCGATTGTTACAAGGTCCAAGTTTCGAAGGTCCACGCGACCTCTAGTTGGCGCTGTTTTTTTATTTTTTGCAGATATTATTATATCTTCGTTAACTTTGACAGGTATATCATTTCTTGCCAGCACTAGGTCACCAATGGCGCCGGGATCATTTAGCTTTCCCAATACTTGAGTTACTTTTACTTCCCTTAAGCCGAAATGTTTTTCGTTGCGAATTGTGCAAACAACAATATCACCATCCTCGGCATTTTTTTTAAATTTTTTTCCCACAATATATTCTTCGTGTTGCTTATGTGACACAGGTTTTATGCGGGCACCGTGTTTATATTCTTTAAGGATACCGTAGGTGGGAGAATTTTTGTGCTCTAACTTTCGAATAATGCTTGCTTGATATTCATTTGAATGTTTTGAAATTTTAACTAAAAGTCGATCACCAACCGCAATGTTGAAGCTCTGTTTATTGTTTTGGATTAAATAAATTTCTGGGGCAATAGTTGCATATTCTGATTTGATTGGGCTAAGCAACAAACCACCGTCCGAATCAATTTTAATTGCATCCACTATTAAAACTGGCGGCAATCTTTTTGCTATTTTGTATTTCCTATTGCGTTGGCGTTTTATAACTCCCTCATGTTCTAGTTCTTTTAGAATAGACTTAATATCTTTACGGGAATTTCCCTTGAGCTTAAACCCATTTTGAATGTCACGCGCACTAATCGCATTTTTGTGACGCTCAATAAATTCCACAAGTTGTTCTCGGGTGGGGGAAGACAAAGTTTTTGAGGTGGACCCCATTGTTATTTCAAACTCAAGAGGAAGCCTCGACGTCGCCGGACTTTGACCTTAATTTCAATCATTCTGACTTAATTTTACTCGATTTTTTTCCAGATTTTTTTCCAGATTTTTTCGCCTTTTCTCTAGCAATGATTAGTTCCAGTCCCCTTTCTAGTGTGATGTTTTCGATAGATTCATTTTTAGGGATAGAAGCATTCACTTTTCCATATTTTACATAAGGACCATACCTTCCATCAAAGATATTGACTGGCTTCCCATCATTTGGGTGATTTCCAAGTTCTCGAATGGGTGTGGCCGTTTTTTTGCGGGGTTTTTCCTTAATTACTGCCATCGCTCTATTTATGCCGATAGATAGGACATCATCCTCAGCCCCCAACGATATATAGGCGCCTCCAACCCGAAGATATGGACCGTATCTGCCAATGCCGGCACTAATTATTTCACCTGTTTCAGGGTGCTTTCCGACTTCGCGGGGTAAGGCTAATAAGGCAAGGGCTTGTTCTAAATTTATTTCCGTGGGAGATGCAAATTTGAGTAGTGTGGCGCGTTTTGGTTTTTCTTTACCCTCAATTTCACCTAATTGCACATAGAAACCGAATGGCCCTTTTCGCAAGGTCACCTCTCTTCCAGTGTCCGGATCTTGTCCAAGAAGTTTCGGTAAAGTTAACGAAGCAATCTCGCTATCTTCACTAATACTTCTTGAAAGTGACGTAGTGTAGGAACAGTCAGGGTAATTACTGCAACCTATAAATGGTCCGCCACGACCTAGTCGCAACCCCAAGCGACCGGTTTTGCAGGATGGACATTCTCTGTTTTCCGTACCATTATCATTTTTTTTGAAAAAGTGGGGTCCAAGATCGGCGTCTAAAACGTCTATAACATCGGAGATTTTTAGTGTTTCAGTTTCCTTGATGGCTGAGAAAAAAGCGGACCAGAATTCATGCAAAACATGTTTCCAATCCATCTGACCTTTTGCTACCCGATCTAAGCGATCCTCTAGGTCTGCAGTGAAATCATATTCAATATATTTTTGAAAAAAACCTGAGAGGAATGCAGTTACCACGCGGCCTCTGTCTTCAGGCGTGAAACGGTGCTTATCGAGCCGAACATAATCTCGTTCTTGTAACACAGAAATAATTGACGCGTATGTGGACGGCCTGCCAATTCCCAGTTCCTCCATTTTTTTGACAAGGCTTGCTTCGGTATATCGAGGTGGTGGCTTCGTAAAATGTTGTTCCGAATTTACACTGTGTGTCTGAAGTATTTCTTTTTCTGTAATCGGGGGTAGAAGTTTACTTTTTTGATCATCTGCCTCGGACGGATCATCTCTATCTTCGCGGTAAAGCTTTAAGAAACCGTCAAATTTTATTATTTGTCCAGTAGCTCTCAAAACCGTGGAGTCCCTCATCTCAGAGATTCTAAAAGCAACTTGTTCCAACTCAGCTCGCTTCATCGCGCTTGCTAATGTTCTTTTCCATATAAGATCGTATAGTTTACGACCATCCTCATCTAAAAAGGAACCAACATTCTTTGGAAGCCGGGTTACATCTGTTGGACGGATGGCCTCATGTGCCTCTTGTGCATTTTTTGAACGGTTACGAAAACTATTTGGAGTTTCAGGCACATAATTATCACCGTATAAACGGCTAATGAGACTCTGAGCCGATGCAACCGCTTCTTTCGCCATATTTATGCTGTCAGTTCTCATGTAAGTTATTAAGCCTACGGTTTCGCCACCTAAGGCTATACCCTCGTATAGTTTTTGTGCACAACGCATGGTCCTTTGTGCTCCGAAACCAAGTTTTCTTGAAGCCTCCTGTTGTAAGGTAGAAGTTGTAAATGGAGGCTGGGGGCGGCGCATCAAAGACTTACGTTCAATTTTTTTTACGGAAAAAAGTTCTTTTTCTACAATTTCAGCAGCACGCACAGCTTCATCTTTATTTTTTAATCCATATTGATCAATTTTTTGTCCGTTGATATGTGTTAAAACTGCATTAAATACATCCCCGTTAATTGTTTTAAATTCCGCTTCCACCGACCAATATTCTATTGGATTAAATATCTCAATTGCATTTTCTCGTTCACAGATTAACCGCAATGCAACTGACTGAACACGCCCAGCCGATCGACTTCCGGGCAATTTTCGCCACAAGACTGGAGAAAGAGTAAATCCAACGAGGTAGTCTAGAGCCCGTCGTGTCAGGTAGGCTTGTATGAGACCCTCATTCAACCCTCGGGGTGCTTTAATAGCATTGAGTACAGCGTCCTCTGTTATTTCATGGAATACTATTCGTTTTACATCCACGCCTTCTAAAACATTTTTGTTGTTGAGCACCTCCAACACATGCCATGAAATTGCTTCCCCCTCACGGTCAGGGTCGGTGGCAAGGTATAAATGCGAAGCTCCTTTTGTGGCTTCGGCAATTTGTTCTAAATGGTCGTTAGATTTACCATCAATCTCCCAAATCATTTTAAAGTTATGCTCGGGATCAACCGAACCATTTTTTGAAGGCAGGTCCCTTACATGACCGTAACTGGCAAATACCTTGAAGCCAGAGCCAAGATATTTGTTAATAGTTTTGGCTTTTGCGGGAGATTCTACGACTACAACATCCATAAATTAGCCAATTGTTGAGAACACAATTTAATTTGCATTACCATGCCTAACAGCAACACTTAATTTTCTTTGACCGCTTGCGAATAGTTAAAAGCTTTCTATTAAACGAAAATTGAGACTTAAAACTTTTTGACTCGATCAAATGACTTACAAAATTAGAAAAGATTTGGCATTCAAGTGACGGTTCGTCAACAGCTACCGATAAATGTTATTTTTAAAATACCTTTTTAAAATTTTCAGTATGCATCCAATTATAAAATTTTTACCTAAGAAGAGGTATAAAATAAGTTTTTTCTTTTTTACAAAACAAAGCGCAAATATTGTTAAAAATTGGAGGTTTTTTTCAAATAACCTTATAAATTACAAAAATTTAATATTAAATATTTGGCACTTATAAAAAGTTATAAGTTAAAAATTTTCATTAAGTTTTGCATTAAACTCGGTTGCAACTGAGGGGTTGTTATCTAAAAAGCTATTTAAATTTTTGCTAAATCTTTGTCTCCGTTCCGCTCAAAAGCCTTTTAATATTAGAAAAATGACGTACCCAAATTAAACAAACCATTATTGTATAAAATTCTGCGATTTGCGCTGTTGAAAAATACCATGCAAGGATTGGTGCTAATGCACTAGCTATAAGTGCAGCCAACGATGAGTAACGCGTAAGAAAAATTACTGCGACCCAAGTTGCCAGAGAACAAAGTGCAATTGGCCACGTTAATGCTAGCATCAGGCCAAGTGATGTTGCTACTCCTTTTCCGCCCTTAAAACGGAGCCAAATCGGGAAAAAATGCCCACATAGCGCACCAAATGCTGCAATAATTTGTATATCTGGACCAAATTGTGAACCAATTAATACAGTCAGTACGCCTTTACCAGTATCCATAATTAGCGTTGCTGCTGCCAAGTGTTTTTTTCCGGTTCGTAGTACGTTGGTTGCACCAATGTTTCCGGAACCAACTGAACGAATATCACCGAGCCCGGCGTAGCGCGTTATTAAATATCCAAAAGGAATAGAGCCAAGCAGATACCCGCACCCGAGTGCTGTTAGAATGTATGGATATGAAAATTCCCAGCTTATTGGACTTATCATTTTAATGACCTTTGTAATTATTGTTCAATAACGGAAAAATATTTTCCGATACAGACCTATTCCGAAGGTATTATCCACAGAAATCAAGTGCAAGGAGTCGAATCTTCTCGCAAAAACGAACTGCATGTTCTATGATACACATTTTATTAGGAACTATACCGGGTGGGGTGTTTCTTAAATCCATTTATAGGCGATAAGCCAAGGCAAATTGGGGAATAGATCGATGAATTTTGATCCAAGTGTAAAAGAAATGACTAATCTTTCAGGAATTGCCGGAGAAGTTACTTTATTTCGTGCAGTGATTGCGAGAGCTTTTCATGATGCACTCAACCGTCGTGCTATGGACGGCAGAGCCGTTGACAGTGACGCTCGTGAAGCGCGTATGCTTCGCGAAGAAGCACGCGAGTGGTTGCTAACAGATAGCTCAGATTTTCGTCGGGTTTGCGAATGGGCATTGTTGGAACCCGAAGCTGTTCGAGATTCAGCTGAGAGAGCAATAGCTAATTGTGATTCAGGGTCGGGACAAGCCGCCGCTTGAAGTAATCAGTTTTCTAAAAATAATTGAATAATGTGGACGAGTTTTTAGAAAATTAATTGCACAAAATGGTATTGTGGTTTTATATAAGTTAAAGTAAATACGTTAGCCGGTTCTTTGAATAATATGATAACCAAAGTCAGTTTTTATAATCTCTGATAAATCGCCAATTTCCATATTAAAAACAGCATTTTCAAACTCTGGCACCATTTGTCCGCGCCCAAAACTGCCTAGATCTCCGCCCTGGGTGCCGGATGGACAATCTGAAAATTCTCGTGCAAGCTCGCCAAAATTAGTGCCTTCTTCGACCTGAGATCTTAACATTTTAATTTTATCTTTAGCTTCATCTTCGCTTCTGTCATTGCTAGAATTAGTTGAGCCCTTATACATCAGGAGAATATGTGATGCGCTGACTTGGTCTACCATTTTGTATCCTTTTCGTGTTTATTTAGCTGCTATTTTAGGTGTTAGTTTTTCTTCAACAGTTTTCTTTTTCATAGAAAATACTTCCTCGACAGTGCAATAATCCATGTATCCCAACCGAGCAATGGGTTTGATCTTGCATATATCAACGAGACCATCTCCACCAACATAATCATCATTGATGTGTACCATAACGACACGACCAATTATCATATGATGCACCGACTCCGGGTCATGTCCTGGCAACTCGATAGTTTTGTGATAGACGCACTCCATGTGTGCTGGTGCTTCCTTCACCAAAGGAACCTTAACTCGTTGCCCTCTCGCCGGAGTAAGTCCACACTCTTTCATTTCATCTATCTTAGAATCGTCTATCCAACTCGTGTCTGACATTTTTTTCCTCGTATCCCAATTGGCCATGTTAAACACGAACTCACCAGTCTCCTCAATATTTAAAACCGTATCTTTTTTTGATCCATCCGCTTTACAACCTGCAGATATCATTAAATACGCTGGGTTGTAACTCAACATATTAAAGAAACTGAAAGGGGCAAGATTACCAACTCCCTCAGCACTTACAGAACTGATCCAGCCAATAGGCCGTGGCACCACTAGTCCTTTTATTGGGTTATAAGGCAGGCCGTGATCATTTATATCGGGATCATAAAACATAACTTATTTCCTGTGCCTATAATATTTAATCAACAAAAATTTTCTGGTATCATACAATATCACAATTCACCCTAAAAAATCCATTTTATAACGACAGTTATCTCTGTTGCCCAATTTAATACAATCGGAATAGCGATGGCGGATAACAGAGTTTGGATTGTCAGAATTGCCGCCATTAATGGGGCGTCACCCCCGAGTTGTCGAGCCAAAACATATGATGCAGGGGAAGCGGGGCAGGTTGCAAATAACATCACAATAACAAACGTAAGCCCTGTAAGACCGGTGAATGACATTATAAGGGCCGCAGATACAGGCATAAATATTAATTTTAAGATGCAAGTTATGAACAAAGTTTTGTACATCGAGTAGCTGAAACCCGCCACTAGTCCTGCCCCCACGCAGAGTAACGCTAACGGCAGTGCTGCTCGATCTAAAATATTTAAAAACTCTATTGCCACATTTGGCAGAGGTAGAGACACAATATTTATTACCCATCCTATTATGCAGGCCAAAATTATTGGATTGCGCGCAATTTCTTTTGGGACATTTGCCCACTTTGGACCGTCGGAATGTGCATAAAAGGCTAAAGCGCTGATGCAAATAATATTACAAACGGGCATCGCAATTGCAACGAATAAAGCACATAGTATTATTCCATCTGGTCCATATATTAAATCCGCGACCGCAAAAGCTATGTAGGCGTTGATTCTTGTTGAGCCTTGCAGAACGGATGTGAATGCTGGACCGCTCATTTTGAAAAGTGGTCGGAGTATAGTTATAAAACAGGTTGAAATTAAAATTAAAACCACAATCGTGATTGCGATATTACTTACTGGCAAAACGGTTAGGTCAGCTTTGGAGAGCTTTCCTATTATTAGTGCTGGTAACAAAATGTAGTATGCTAGGTTTTCGGCTGGTTGCCAGAAGGAAGGCTTTAAAAAACCAAAACGACAGAAACCATACCCAGCTAATATTAACAAGAAGATTGGTGCGACGGTCAGGGCTATATCAGACATCTGTTTATTAATCGGTATGGTAGAGAAATGTCATTTCTCTCTGTTTAAAAAATCGATTGCACCTTGCAGAATAAATGCAGCAGCTATTTTATCAACTAGAGCTTTTTGCCGTCTACGGGACAGATTAGCTTCTATCATTGTGCGTTTTGCCGCAATAGTTGAAAGCCGCTCGTCCCAAAAAGTAATATTAATAGGAGTTCTTTTTGAGAGGTTTACCGCAAATTGCCTTGTTGATTGTGAGCGGGGACCCTCACTCCCATTCATATTTATAGGCAAGCCAAGTACTATTGCGACAACTTCCTCCGACTCTGCAAACTCAAGTAATTTAAACGCGTCCTGTTTAAATTTTTGCCTTAATATTGTTGTTCTCGGTGAAGCTATGGTGCGCAAGACATCAGAAAAAGCGATACCTATGGTTTTCTCTCCAACATCTAGTGCCATCAGACGCCCCTGCCTAGGCAGTACATCAACTAGTTTATCTATGTTGCGGATAGGCATGACCAGTGATATTTCTTCAATCTATGAATTTAGTCTATGTATATACAACTTTATACCGATTGGAGTCGATTACGTTATGTTAGTTGACAAATCTACAGTGCTTCATATTGCGAATTTAGCTAAGATAGAAGTTCCGGATGGAGATCTCGAAAATCTAGCGTCAGAATTGTCCCACATTCTTGGTTGGGTTGAACAACTTAATGAAGTAAATACCGATGATGTTATTCCCATGTGCTCGGGCGTGGCGAGCATGCAACTTCGACTTCGTCAGGATAAAATTTCTGAAGAAAACCAACAAAGCGACGTGCTCTCAAACGCACCAGATTCGCGTGATGGTTTCTTTGCAGTTCCTAAGGTTTTAGAGTAGTGGTTTTACTAACCGATTTGACAATCGCTGAGGCACGAGATGGCTTAGCGAGGAAAGATTTTTCTTCGAAAGAACTTACAGAAGCTCATATTCGCGCGATTGAGTCTGCTCGCGCATTTAATGCTTATGTTCTTGAAACTCCTGATCGTGCGATAGAGGATGCAGTTGCTTCTGATAAGCGTCGTGCAAAAGGGGAGATTGGGGCATTAGATGGAATTCCCATAGCAGTAAAGGATATCTTTTGTACTAAAGGTATTCGCACTACAGCATGCTCCAAAATATTAGCTGAATTTGTACCACCTTATGAATCGTTTGTTACACAAAAATTACGACAAAGCGGCACAGTTCTCCTAGGTAAAACAAATTTAGATGAATTTGCGATGGGGTCATCAAATGAGACCAGTGCTTTTGGACCAGTTTTAAATCCATGGAAAAGTTCAATAGATACTGCAAAGTTGGTTCCGGGAGGATCTTCAGGCGGATCTGCTTGTGCGGTTGCGGCAGGTTTATGTTTAGGGGCTACGGGAACGGATACTGGTGGGTCAATTCGCCAGCCAGCGGCTTTTTGCGGAATTGTTGGAATGAAACCTACATATGGCCGTTGTTCGCGGTGGGGTATTGTGGCGTTTGCATCCTCATTAGATCAGGCTGGGCCAATGACGCGCACCGTGCAAGATTCCGCGATTATGCTAAGTGCGATGGCTGGATTTGATCATAATGACTCTACATCGTCGAGACAAATAGTGCCAAATTTTGAAAGTTCGTTTGAGAAAAGTATTAAGGGAGTAAGAATTGGGATCCCTGATGAATATCGGGTAGAAGGAATAGATCCTGAGATAAATGAATTATGGGAAACCGGCATTCAGTGGTTGAAGCAGCAGGGGGCTGAAATTTGCAGTATTAGCCTTTCTCAAACACAAAACGCTCTGCCCGCATATTACATCATTGCACCGGCTGAGGCTTCTTCTAATCTCTCTCGGTATGACGGAATGCGCTACGGGTCACGCGTTAGTGATGTATCTTTAACGAAGACATATTCCAAGACCCGTGGCGGTGGTTTCGGTCCGGAAGTTGTACGGCGTATCCTGGTTGGTACCTATGTTCTTAGTGCAGGTTACTATGACGCCTACTACTTAAAGGCACAGAAAATCCGCAGGCTGATTTCAGAAGAATTTAACAATGCTTTTAGCGATGTTGATGCAATCTTGGTCCCTACTTCTCCAACTCCAGCTTTTGCAAAGGGAGAAAAAGAAAATGATTTGATTGCAATGTACCTCAATGATGTTTTAACCGTCCCCGCCAGTTTAGCCGGACTGCCAGCTATATCGGTTCCTGCGGGTTTATCGAAAAGTGGCTTGCCACTCGGTTTGCAATTAATTACTCGTTCATTTGATGAAGAAACTTTGTTTCGCGTAGCCCAGTCAATAGAAAATTCAGCCGGCTGGCACCATAGACCCTCTAAGTTTATGGTTTGATAGCGTGCGATTTCATTTCTGGTACGTTTTAATTCATGTGGGTCTTGGGCTTGTAGGTTTTGAATTTTTTTTATTTTCAAATACAGGAGGTGTACTTGCATTTGGATCGGCGCTAATAGTTCAAAGTTATGCAGTTTTTGAAATTCATCGAGCGGCATGGCAGCGGTTCAAAATTGTTCAAGATACAGAGAATAGCTTGCAAAGACGTAATAAAATGTTCGCGAACTATAAAAATCGATTGCTGCGAGTTTGGTTTATGCGAAGTTGTCTTTACGCGTTATTAACGCTGATTTCCGCAATGGCAGTTCGAGGAGATGGATTGGGGTGAGTAAACTTGAAGGAAAGACCTGGACTTGGGAAACAGTAATTGGACTCGAAATTCATGCGCAGATCACAACAAAGTCAAAGTTGTTCTCTGGGGCATCAACTAAATTCGGTGCTTTGCCCAACACACAGGTTACATTAGTAGATGTTGCCATGCCAGGAATGCTGCCGGTGCTTAATGAGATGGCGGTTGAACAGATTGTACGAACTGGGCTTGCGATTAATGCAGAAATAAATCTCTACTCAGTATTTGATAGAAAAAATTATTTTTATCCAGATTTGCCCCAGGGTTATCAGATCTCACAATTTAGTGATCCTATAGTTGGTAAGGGTGAGATAGAGATAAAGATGGATGATGGTGAAAAACGAGGAGTCGGAATTACGCGGATACATTTAGAACAGGATGCTGGAAAAAGTATTCATGATATGGACCCTAGTTTTACGTATGTGGATCTGAATAGGTCGGGAGTTCCACTTATGGAGATTGTTTCAGAGCCAGATTTGCGTTCGAGTGCAGAGGCAGCAGCCTATGTCAGAAAAATACGGGCAATTCTTCAGTATATAGGCAGTTGCGATGGAAATATGGAGCGAGGTAACCTCCGCTGCGATGTAAATGTATCGGTTCGCAGAAAAGGAGATCCGCTTGGTACTCGATGTGAGATAAAAAATGTAAATTCTATACGCTTTCTAAAGCAAGCAATTGATTACGAGGCAAATCGGCAATTAAATATCATCGAGAATGGTGACAAAGTAACTCAAGAGACCCGTTTATTTGACTCGGTTACCGGTAAAACGCGTTCAATGCGGTCTAAAGAGGAGGCACACGATTATAGATATTTTCCAGATCCGGATTTGCTGCCGCTACAGTTAAAAAAAAGTTATGTGGATCGCCTCAGTGCTGAACTGCCTGAATTACCCGATCAAAAACTGTTGCGCTTCGTAAATGAATTGGGCTTGTCACTTGATGTTGCAGAGGAGTTTGTTTTCGAGAAAGAGAAAGCTGATTATTTCGAACCCATAGCTACAGGACGTGATGCAAAGTTAGTGGCCAATATGGTTCGGAAGGATGTTTTTGGTTATGCCAATTTTCATTCTATAAACATTTCTGATGTTCCTGTAACTCCCCAAAAATATGGAGAACTCATCGATTTGATTGTTGAGGGAGATATAAACAACCGTATCGCGAGCGAGATTTTTATTTTGATGGCTAAGACTGGAAAAGATGCTGAAGTGATTGTCCAAGAAAAAGGTCTCAGGCAACTTTCTGATACAAACGAACTAGAGGTCGTTATTGAAAAAGTTATTGAAGTTTCAGAAAAACAGGTCGCTCAATATAAAAATGGCAATCAAAAAATAATTGGGTGGTTTGTTGGTCAAATTATGCAAAAGACCAAAGGACAGGCCAACCCGAAAGTCGTGAACGCGTTACTTCGAAAAAAGCTTAATTAGCGAATTTTCTGGGTCCCGTTTTTTCGGCATTTTAGTATATGTCGTCAGAATTGAGAAAGCATATTTTATTTTAATGGGTTTTTATTCATTAATTTTTTCGGATCGAGAAACCCAAATAGAAAGGCAAATAAGCGCCACCACCCCAAAAATACCAACTATATAGAAACTGTTTGCAAGACCAAATAATTGTGCAAGACCTCCCATTATGGGTGGTACACACATACCCCCAAATCTGTTAAAGGATACTCTCATAGCCGTCACCCTTCCCTGAAAAGAAGACCCGACGTTGCGACTTAAAATTAACATCATGAGTGGTAGATTTAGTCCTTGGCCGATGCCACGGCAACAGATAGCAATCAGAAGTAATGGAAACAAATCCCCCAAAATAGGTGTAACAGCGATAAAAATGATCGAGATAGCTATCGTAATGATTAATAGCCAATGATCTTTTATAACTTTTGTCAGCCCTCCCACGCTTAATGCTGCAAGAGCAGAAGTTGCGTTTGCACATCCAATTAGAAGACCAATCAAAGATCCCGAGAGTTGAATTTCTTCCCGTAGCCAGATTACGTAAAAGCTTGTTTGTACTCCGGAGCCAGTTTGTCGCATCATTGTAACCATAATTACCATTGCAACGGCCGGGATTAGTAGAAGTTGAAAAGTTGACTTATAGTTTCCTCTGTTAAACTCATTATTTTCATTAATTAAATTATCTGGTGCATTTGTATCATTTGGTCTTTGTTTTGCAGCAGGAATAAATGCGGCAGCTATAATCCCGCAAAGGATCCAACCAGCAAGGAATCCAAATCCGCCCCAAGATCCAAATTCATCCCAGGCAGCGCCAACGGAAATTGGACCTACAAACCCCCCAATTCGAGCGGAAAATGTCATTCGTCCCGCATAAATGGGTTGTCCCTTCATCAATTTTCCCACTAGAGTTTGGCTGCCGATCCATCCGGTTGCTTCCGCGAACCCAGATAACATTTGTAAGACAATCAACATTGCAATGAATACCCAGGGCGGAGACTCCATAGCGACATCTAAATTAACATTAAAAATATCTCCTGAAAGTGGGAATGATAATGCTGATGCTACACCCAGAAATCCAAAAAGAATAATTACCTTTTTGGTTCCATATAGATCCATAAGAGCACCCCCATGGATTGACATTGTTACTGTAAGAAACTGGCGCGACGCAATTATTAAGCCAATTAATAAAGTAAGTTCTGGATTGATTACGGCAACAAGTAGGAGAGCGACAATAGTTGTTGCCATTGTTTGAACTGTACCGTTAAAAAAACCCGTTGCATAAATTGGTAGTTGCAATGTCCAGGGAAATACCGCTTGTTTTTTAGTCATTTTTGTTGCAGGCAAAATAGGATTGATTTATCTGATGCTTTAGAAATATATGGTTGTCGAAGAAACACATAATAATTCCAATTTTTAATTCTTATAAGATAAACGGGTCGGTTCAATTATTACTTTTCCCAATTTCTAATTGGAAAAAGACTTTAAGGGAAATAACTTTAAATGATAGATTTTTATACATACGGCTTTCCTAGCTGCTGGATGGTTTCCATCATGTTAGAGGAATGTTGTACAGATTATGTGTGCCACACCGTTGATGTAACCCAATTTGAACAAAATACACCAGAATTTGAACGAATTAGTCCGAACCATACGGTACCTGCAATTCTTGACCGAAATGGGCCAGGAGGAAAACCTATCCGAATTTTTGAGTCAGCCGCTATCTTGCATTATCTAGCAAACAAAACAGGGAAACTAAAGGGAAATACTGAAATTGTTGAGGTCGAGGCTTATCAATGGATGATGGTCGTGATAACTGGGGTAGCACCATTTTACAAATTAGGTATTGAAAAATCGACATTGAACGAAAGCGACAAGGTATTAAATATCAGAAAATCACAAATCGAAAAAACTTTGAAACGTTATGTAAGTGTATTAGATTTTCGTCTCCGCGAGTACCAATATCTAGCTAAGGTTTACACGATGGCAGACGTAGCTGCTTACCCATGGATTTGTAATCTTGAGCAAAACTTTGACATTTATCTTCATGATTTTGTCGGGGTAAACAATTGGTACTCCAGGCTGAAAAAACGTACTGCAATTCGCTCTGGGATGTCAGTTCCTTGATTTTGGAAAACGGTAAATATCGCATGAGTCGAGTTCGAGAAAATTTTTAAATTATACTGATTTTTTTTTGTCAAATTGACAAGATGATTTTTTAACATTTATCAAATCTTTAATGTTAGTTGGTTTAGAATGAGGCAACAATTGACATAGATTATCCCTATGCCATAACTAAGGTTGCATACAGCGTGTTATTATATCACTCATAGCGGAGGGGTGGCCGAGTGGCTGAAGGCGCTGGTTTGCTAAATCAGTATGCGGGCAACCGTATCGAGGGTTCGAATCCCTCTCCCTCCGCCATTATATTATAATTATTTAATAAAGTAATTTCATGATTACACTTTACAGTAAGGCAACGTCAAATGGCAGAAAAGCGTCCATAATGCTCGAGGAAGTCGGCCTCGAGTATGTTGTTAGAGCAATGGCGCTGGATAAAAAGGAGCAAAAAGAGAACTGGTATTTGCAGATAAATCCGAATGGACGGATACCTTGCATAGTGGATGACCAAGGTCCCAATGGAGATCCTGTTACTATATTTGAATCTGGTGCAATACTAATTTATCTGGCAGAGAAAGCCGGTCAGTTATTGCCACTGGATCCGGTCGCTCGGTTTGAAGTCCTAAATTGGCTTTTTTTTGCTTCTGGTCACATAACTCACACTGGGTTAGCGGTAATGTGGCAGGTTAGAAGTCGAGAAAGAGGAGAGGAACACTCAAATTTGAAGTTATGGCAGGCCGAAAATGCACGTGTGTACAGTGTTTTAGAGCGTGGGCTAGAAGGTCGCAAATATTTTTCAGTGGATTATTCAATCGCGGATATTGCTGCTTGGCCATGGATATATAGACATCAACTTGCTGGCATTAGCCTCGACAAGTTTCCAAACTTAAAGAATTGGTTCGAACGCATTGCGGATAGACCTGCGGTGCAGCGTGGGCTCCAGGTCCCACCACGTAATGATGCATTTTAAAATACTTGCTTCGAAATCATCTTCGCGTTGTTCAATTAACACAAAGTAGGGGCTCTGATGCTCTGATCAAACCGAGAGATACTCAAACAAAATCTGGACCTAGAGTTCCACTTACATTTTTTTAATTATCCTGAATTTTGTGGATCAAACTTTTTTAACTCCAACTTAAAAATCAGAAACTCCATTATTATGGGAAATGCCGTATTTTGAGTGATATTGGTTACTTGTTAAGTTGTGGATTAATGTTACTATATAACAGAATATTGCAAGTTTGTTTTTGGAGAGAAGGTAATTAAGAATGATCAAAAATGCGTTATTATTGTTTTTTGCAATTTTTTTATTCGCAGCCGATCCGTCTTTTTCGAAAGATAATAAGCTCACAGTAGCTGCTTCCATAAAGCCAATTCATTCAATCGTTGCTTACCTGATGAAAGGGGTTGGAACGCCCAAATTGATTGTGGACGGTAAAACCTCCGCGCACAATTTTCATCTGAAACCCTCGCAGGTGCGTGTGATAAGGGACTCATCTTTATTCGTCTGGGTCGCCCCTTCCTTGGAAACATTTTTAAAAAAGCCCCTTTCTCAAAAAAACAGTGAAGATATTATAGCGTTAGGAAAACTCAACTCTTTGGTTCGTCATGAGTTTCGGTCAGAGCATCATGATGAGGTTTCTCATTCGAAAAATTTGTCCAAGGACGAGCACGGGCATAAGGACGAGCACGGGCATAAGGAAAAGCACGGGCATAAGGAGAAGCACGGGCATAAGGAAAAGCACGGGCATAAGGACGAGCACGGGCATAAGGAAAAGCACGGGCATAATCATGGTGATCTTACGGAAGATCCTCATTATTGGCTTGATCCAAGAAATGCTATTGTTCTTGCAAAGGCCGTAACAAAAGAACTGACAAGGCGTGATGCGAAAAATAGTTCAATCTACAAAACAAATTTAACTAAATTTCTTCAAGAAACTGATGCGTTAGAAAAGCAGTTAGCTGATAGATTAAAAGGGTTCGCAAATACCGATTATGTTGTGTTTCACGACGCATACCAATACTTTGAAAAGCGTTTTGGTCTTAAACCCGGACGGGCCATTACTATCTCACCTGAGACGCCTCCAAGCGCTCGAAGGGTCTATAGTGTTGCCACTGCTATAAGAAAAGAAAATATTGGTTGTATTTTTTCTGAACCCCAATTTAATCCTAAGTTGGTGAGAGCAATTGCTGCCAAAAGTGGTGTGCACAGGGGTGTGATCGATCCTCTGGGTGCCAACATTCCTAATGGACCGATGTTGTATAAGACTTTACTTACCGACATGGCTGACGCTCTAATTGGTTGCGTGAAAAAATTACAGAATTAGTTCGCTTTTGATTAAGTTATCTGTTACTAAAAAATCTAGAGTTTTCGACGGTTACGATAACTGATACATTTGACAACACTGTCTTGGTGCAAACCATGGGTAAACGTGATATAATTTTTCATGTATCCCGGCAAAGAGTGTGTTTGCTGTTTTGGCTGTTGGTTTTTTTTCACGGAGTACAGCCCGCTTTTTCACACCCGCATGCTTGGATTGATTTGAGGACAGAAATACGCTTCAATGAGAGTGGAAAAGCCACAGCATTATCTCAAATTTGGCTGTTAGATCCAGCATACAGCAGTTTCGCGACGGTAGGATTGGATAAAGATCGCGATGGAAAGCCTGATTGGGCCGCTTTAGATGCACTTCTGCAAGAAAATATGAGCAACCTAAAGAAATATGACTATTTCACCCAAATTTTTTATGGCTCGAAATTAGTCAAATTTGGAGAGATCGTCCAAATGTCCTCACGGATGCAAGGTGGTAGGTTGGAAATGCGTTTTGTAGTGCCATTTAAGGAACCAATAAAAGTCTCTGATAAAAGAAAGCTGAGTTATCTTATCTTTGACCCAACATACTATATTGAGATCGTGCATGAAAAAAAAAATAAATCTGTATCTTTGGTTCGAGCACCTGCGGGGTGCACTTCCGAAGTTAAGGAACCCAATCCAGATGCGGGTACAGTAATGCTTGCAGCATCACTTGATAAAACGCAAAGTGGAGGTTTGGGTCTAGGCAAATTTTTTGCGGAAACCGTTAATATCGAATGCCCAACACAAAGCTGATTATTCTGTTTCTAGTCGCTTTAATTTGGTTTTGTATGTCCAAAGCAATCGCAGCAGAACTAAGCTCAAATCCTTCTTTCTGGTCAAATGTTGTTTCATGGATTTTCGATCAACAGCGTGCATTTCACAAAGAATTGATTGTCTCTATACAGAACATAAAAAATAAAAGCAGCTATACTGCTAGCATATCATTAATTTCTCTAAGTTTTCTTTATGGTATATTTCATGCTGCCGGACCTGGGCATGGGAAGGCGGTGATAACCAGTTATTTAGCAACTCAACCAGAAAAGCGTGTGAGCGCCATTTTGCTAGCAACAGGTTCGTCTTTAATTCAAGGAATTACAGCACTTATAATTGTGTATGGTTTGATATTCGTAGCAGGATTCCTGCCGCGGGATGCTAGTGACGCAATAAGTTGGAGTGAGCGCGCAAGTTTTCTTTTGGTGATGATATTGGGAGTAATTTTAATAATTAAATCACTACAGTCTTGGAAAAATGATTATCAAAATACGGGCAATGATATGTGTTCACATGTGCATGGTCCGACCAAAGTTCAGATCCGAGCTTCAAGGAATATTTTGACGACACTGAGTATCATTCTGTCCATTGGCCTACGCCCCTGCACTGGAGCAGTGGTCGTTCTTGTTTTTGCTCAGGCACTTGGACTGTACTTTGCAGGCATTATAGCAGTTTTAATGATGGCTTTGGGTACAGGTATAACCGTCAGTGGGCTGGCATTTTTTGTTGTTTCTGTTCGTTCCTGGATTAGTACGAGTTTTACAAGAACTTACAAAATTTGGGATAAGACAGGAAATATAATTTCAATTACTGGGGGTGTTTTTTTGGTGGTTTTCGGGATTTCTTTATTGAGTGCCAGCTGGAAAACCGCACATCCAATGTTTTAGTTCGGGTGATATTTTAAACCTTCTTAATCATACATATTTAATCTCAAGCTAAAACGCTATACCATTTTTATTTATCCTTAGATTTAAAGCTTGCGATTAAATAAATTATACAGTTCAAAAAAGATCTTATCTACTCATGGTAGATCTTTAAACCATTTTGAACGGATACGATCATCCAATTCTTTTGATGACCTGGCTACAATTGGAAATGTCTCTTTTCGTCTAAACGGTCGGCACGCATCGATGACTGCGCGTGAATTGCGTCGATCAGTCTCATCATCATAACACATGGGATCAAGATGTGTACTCCAACATCCATTGATTATGTCTATGTCTTCCCGTAAATCTACACGTGTTGACATCGCCCATATCACCTCATTGATATTTGAAGGGTCGATATCATCATCAACAACAATAGTCCACCGATTCGCATAAGCTCCGGCGTGACACTGTGAGGCAATGAGACCTGCTTGTTTTGCGTGCCCGCCGTACATTTGTTTTATAGAAACTGTAAGCCAAAAACGGCTGCCACCAGCTTCGTGCGCCCACACACCTTTTACTTCCGGAATCCCCGCTGCTTCCAACTGGCTCCATACTGCACCGCAGCGATAGATACCCAAATAAAAGGTATTATCGTTTGGGGGAACCGCCGGAATTGCTCCGACGAGTATAGGATTGTCACGATGCATCAGGGTTTCAACTCTTATAGCTGGCTCAGGCCTACTCCCTCCAGCATAATACCCCGTCCATTCACCCAAGGGGCCTTCTTGAATTGTATCATCTGGGTCTATAAAACCCTCAAAGGCTATTTCCGCATTAGCTGGCACCGGAAGGCTAGTCTTCGGCATGTTAAATATTTCAATTGGCTCTCCTAAAATTCCACCAGCTGCCTCATATTCACTTTTTCCGTAAGGAACCTCCAACCCGGCTAACATAAAAAGGGCTGGATGCATGCCTGCGACCACCGCAACAGGGCAGGATTCGCCTCTCTCGTGATACTTTTCCATCATCAGCCTACAGTGCTTTCCGGGCGACATCATTACACTTGCGGTTTTAGGGTTATGAGCTTGAACGCGGTACGCACCATAATTTATCCACCCTGTGTCAGGGTCTTTCATGACAACCATACAAGCTGTTCCAATGAATGCTCCTCCATCGTGTTCGTGCCAAACTGGAGTCGGGATTGAGGTTATGTCGACTTTTTCTCCCTCTGTAATATTCTCTAAAAGAGGTCCGCCATTTACAGCTTTTGGTGTTTCAATAGGGCCGTCTCGCATGTAGTCGCGCCACCAGCCAATTAATTCATTGATTGACGCCTCTGGTTTTAACCCCAATGCCACGTTTATACGTGGAATTGAAGTTAGGATATTTGCCAGAACGCGATGCCCTTCGGGAAATCCGGGGACTTGATCAAACATAACGGCCGCTGTTCCCATTGTGCGCATGTAAATGTCTACAATACCGCCTATTTCCTCTGTGGGTTCAGCACCTTTGATGGTTTTTAATTCGCCTATAGAGTCTATCGCCTCTATCCAATTGCGCAAATCTTTGTTGGCCACACCTTTTCTCTCGCGTTTAAAAAACTTACATTCTAGGTTATTGCATTTTTCGACAAACACAAAGGTTGGTCAAGCTGAAAACTCAAGTTATTATATCAGACAAGTTTTGGGGATAGAGCTGTGTGGGTGCTCGGTTTAACAAAAGTATTTTTTTTGGAGGCAAAGTTAAGCTTTGAAAGCAGCGAAATTTAAATATATACGCCCAAGTTCTTTAGATGAGGCTATTAATTTGTTGTCAGATTTTGGCGAGGAAGCCCGTATTTTAGCTGGAGGTCAGAGCCTCTTGCCAACACTCAATATGCGTCTCTCTCAACCAAAAGTTTTGATTGATATAAATAGGTTGGATGAACTCCAAGGTATATCACATGAAGGCAAGCACATTCGTATTGGTGCATTGACAAGGCATGTGGATATTGCGGAGTCTGACCTGATTACAGAAAATATTCCACTCATATCAGAAGCCATAGAATATGTGGCGCATGTTGCTGTCCGAAATCGGGGCACTTTCGGAGGGTCTGTTGCCCTAGCTGACCCAGCAGCAGAAATGCCTGCATGCACCCTAGCTCTTCAAGGAACATTGGTTGTTGAAGGTCCAAATGGTCGAAGGCAGATTCGTGCTGACGATTTTTTTCACGATCTTTACGAGACTGCACGCGCTCCAGAGGAAATTCTTGTCGAAGTTCAACTACCGATAAGAAGATCTGGGGAGAGTTTTGCTTTTATGGAGTTATCTAGGCGCAAGGGCGATTATGCAATGGCAGGATTAGCTTGCAAAGCAACTTTTCAAGATAACAGATTCCTATCCGTACGTCTTGTTTATTTTGGCACTGAGCTAAAACCAACCCTTGGTGAAAATGTTATGTCACAGCTCGAAGGGAGAGAGTGGTCAGAGACTCTGGCAGAAAAGGTAATAGCTTCGCTAGAAGATGACCTTGATCCAGTTGATAACCTACAAGGAAGTGCGGCGATGAAATTGCACCTTCAAAAAGTGCTAACCAAGAGGACGTTGGCCGAAGTGGTGCAGAGATTAGGAAACGTTTAATGGCTTACGATTTCTTGGACATCAAGTTAATTGTTAATGGGGAACAGGTTTCAGCAAGGGTCCCGGCTCGCATGCATCTTGTTGATTTTCTTCGAATGGAATTAGAACTGACAGGCTCACATCTTGGATGTGAGCATGGTATCTGTGGTGCTTGCTCAGTACGGGTTGACGGTGTTGTCGTACGTGGCTGTCTGGTGTTGGCTGCCCAATGTGATGGGTCAGATGTTTTGACAATAGAGGGGTTAAGCGAGAGCAAAGAAGTTGTTGACCTCCAAAATACATTTGTTGAACGGAACGCAATGCAGTGTGGTTTTTGCACACCAGGTATGCTTATGACAGCAGCCGAGTTGCTCGCTAAAAACGATAAGATGGCTAGAAATGAAATAAGGGAATTTATGTCTGGTAATTTTTGTCGATGCACTGGTTACCATGCAATAATTGATGCTATTGAAATAACTATGGAAGCCCGCAGAGAGGAAGAAAGGTCGTGAAGAGTAAAGGCGCGATAACACCGTTGGATCGGCAACATTCTTATGTAGGGCGTAATTTATCTAGAGATAAAGCAAAGCGCGCGGTTAACGGACGCGGCCGTTACACGGATGATATAACATTGCCTCGAACTGTTCATGCAGCTTTCGTTCGTAGTCCATATGCACATGCAATGATTACTGACATAGATGTAGATATTGCTAAAGCTGAAGAGGGTGTTGTGTTAGTGATGACTGGCGCAGAATTAAAGGAATTGTGCACGGGGCCCTGGGTTGGGACATTGTCTGTGTTCCCCACAATGAAAACTGCACCGCAATACCCAATGGCTGTCGACCGGGCATGCTGGCAGGGTGAACCGGTGGTGATGGTGGTGGCAAATAGCCGAGCGGCTGCGGAGGATGCTGCGGAGTTGGTATCGATAACCTACAAAGAACTTCCGGTTGTTGCCCACAAGGAAACAGCGTTGGAAAAAAATTCGAATTTAGTGCATCCCGATCTTAAGGATAATTTGGCGTATGAGAAAGTTATTGATACTGGTGATGTTGGCGAAGCCTTTGCTGGGGCAGATCACGTAGTTGAAGCGACTTTTGATTTTGGTCGCCACACGGCGGTTAGTCTTGAACCACGTGCAATTTTAGCATCCTTTGAAAAAGATACCGAAGAATTAACAATTTACACTAGCAGTCAAACACCACATATGTTTCAGGCTATTATTGCGCGCACTTTAGGTTTGCCGGAACACAAATGTAGAGTGGTAGCCCCTTTCGTAGGCGGTTCATTTGGACTTAAAATTCATTCTTTTGGAGATGAATTTGCCGCCACAGCTGCATCACTAAAACTTGGTCGTCCCGTTAAATTCATTGCTGACCGGCTTGAATCTTTTTTAACCGACATTCATGCTAGAGAAAATACGGTAACAGGAAAAATGGCGGTATCCAGTCAGGGCAAGATAGAGGCGTTGGAAATAGATATTCTATCGGGAGTTGGAGCGTATTCGCAATACCCACGCACATCAGTGTTTGAAGCTAATCAGATTCTTAATATTACAGGTGGGCCTTACAAACATCAAAATTATAAAGCTCGAATGCGGGTCGCTTACATGAATAAAGTTCCCACTAGTCAATACCGAGCAGTTGGTCATCCGATCGGAAATTCTGTTGGTGAAGCATTGGTTGATTTGGCTGCAGAGAAGATAGGTATGGACCCAGTAGAGATAAGACGACGGAATATCATGGAGGATAATTCATATCCCCGAACAACTGCATCGGGGATCGAAGTAGCAGACATGTCTCATCAGAAATGCCTTGAAACATTAGTTGAGCGCATGAAATACGATGATCTAGTTCAAGAACGTAATTCTCTTCGAGCAGAGGGAATATTTCGCGGTATAGGTATTGCAGCTTTTATAAAAGGGACGGCTCCGGGACCAGCTGGATACTACGGCGCTGGAGGTGCGCCTATAGCTAGTCAAGATGCTGCAACCGTAAAGATAGAACCTTCAGGGAATATAATTTGTGCGGTGGGGGTTACAGATCAAGGGCAAGGCGTTGATACAGTTATGCAGCAAATTACCGCCGGAGCAGTTGGTGTGTTACCTGAGATGGTAAGGGTTATAGAGGGAGATACTGACGCAACCCCTTACGGGGGCGGCACCTATGCGTCACGTGCAACAGCAATTGGAGGTGAAGCCACCTACCAAGCGGCATTGGCGTTGCGGGCTGAGTTGCTTAGGCTTGCGGGAGCGCTTTTGCAGAGGGAACCCGAAACACTCGATATTATCGATGGCAATGTAGTGGACCTAGGAACAGAAAATATTCGTATGCCCCTTGCGGAAATTGGACGTATTGGTCATTTTCAGGTGGCCGAGCTACCAAACGATATTCAACCACAACTATCACATACAAAAAGGTTCCGTCTAAATGATGCTCTATATATATTTACTAATGGCATACATGGTGCCTATGTTGAAGTCGATTGTGATACTGGATTTATAACACTTCTAAAACAATGGGTTGTGGAGGATTGTGGACGGGTAATAAACCCAATATTAGCCGATGAGCAAGTGCGAGGAGGAAGCGTTCAAGGGATAGGTGGTGCCCTATATGAACATTGTATTTATGACGACCAAGCTCAGTTACTTAATGGAAGCTTAATTGATTATTTGGTTCCAATGGCTTCGGAGATGCCGGATATAGACGTAGCCCACGTTCAAACACATACTGGTGTTTCAGAATTAGGCTCAAAAGGGGTTGGAGAGTCAGGAACAGGCGCATCCCCCGCGGTTGTAATGAATGCGGTGAATGATGCGATAAGTCCATTTGAAGCAAAAGTTACGGTTCAGCCAATGACCCCAGATGTTCTTCTTAAAGCGCTAAATAGGATTTGAAACGCCTATTTTGCCATTATTTAAAATACGGAGATGGTATATTGGTGATACTTCCGGCGCTAAATTGCTTCGATTCGGTCACAATTTAAAGATATAGGTGATTTAAAAGTGGCAAGATTAATTGCATTTTCAAACTGTTATTTAAGTCTACCTGTAGTAACAATATTTATTTTTGTTGTATCCTCTTTTTCAACAAATCTTGTTGCAAAATCCAATCCACTTCCAACTTTCCAGTGGAACAAGCGTATTCTTATCTTAGTAACTCCCAACACTGGTAACAAAAAATACGTTAAACAAATCGAGATGATCAAAAATAAGCTCTTAGGCATAAAGGATCGTGACATTATTGTAATAAAAATTATAGATCAAAAATTATTAGGGGTGTCAAAAGAACAAAGTAGAGAAGGGGATGTGTTAGAAATTCTTAATTTATACAATCTGAACGGAAATAAATTTTCCATCTTACTGATTGGTAAGGATGGAGATGAAAAGGTTCGTTCTATCAATCCACTGAGTATGTGTATTTTCTTTGATCTTATAGACTCCATGCCAATGAGGAAGAATGAAATCTTGGAGCGAGGAAAGAATGTAAAATGCTAGTATTACCTATTTATTTGCGTAAATAATGGATCTGGGACTAAAAGGAAAACGTGCACTTGTAATAGGCTCAACAAGTGGTTTAGGCGAAGGAATTTTAAGGCGCTTGGCGGCAGAAGGTGCTTTAGTCGCAGCTACTGGTCGGTCAACCAGAAAGGCTTTAAGAATTACGGCTGAACTTGCGGGGAGTAGGCCTTACAAGCTTGATTTACGCGATGAAAAATCTGTAGAAGATGCTATTGAAGCATTACAAAATGACTTTGGTGGTTTGGATATAATCGTTTGTAATAGTGGAGGACCTCCATCAGGGGCAATAATATCAATTGACCCAGAAGTATGGTATTCCCAATTCGAAATAATGTTCGTTAATCAACTGCGTATTGTAAATAACTTCCTGCCAAGTATGCGGAACCAAGGTTGGGGAAGAATTCTTATAGTAACTTCCTCAGGTGTTAAGCAACCAATTCCTAATTTGGGGATTTCCAATTCAATTCGTGGAGCTCAACTCGGTTGGGGAAAGACGCTAGCAAATGAAGTGGCGCAAGATGGGGTTACGGTAAATTTTTGCGCCCCAGGCCGAATTCAAACTGCAAGAGTCGATGAACTGGATCTAGAGAATGCAAAAAAACAAAATAAGACTGTTGAAGAAATTCGTACGGCCAGTCGCGCTGGTATTCCAGTAGGTCGCTATGGAACAGTAAACGAGTTCGCTGATGCGGCTGTTTTTCTTTTATCAAGTAACGCCAGTTATATAACCGGTTCTGTTATGCAGGTTGATGGTGGTTTAATAAGAGGTTTTTAATTTGTTTTCTTTATTTATTTCCCGTGTTTTTATCCAGGCTAAGGAGATAGATGTTAAGAATTATGTGTTCTCTGGTTGCTAATTTAATAATTTACATTTGGCGTGTTTGACTTCCAGTCTATTTACGCAGAATGTTGCTTAGGAAATTAATTAGGCTCACTTTAGTCTTATGTAAAAGTAAAACAAAGTTATCTGTCTCACTATCTGAACGGAGTTTGCATGAAAACTGCGGTTGTAAATATTGGGGATATTATTACCGGGGATTGGAAAAATCCTAGAGCAGTTGGTGACACCATTTTGATGGTGGATGGGAAGATTGTTTCCGTAGGTTCTGATCCTTTACAAGGAGTAACTGATTGTGATGTAGTGATTGATGCTGATGGGGCTACTGCGGTTCCAGGTTTTATTGACTCACAAATTCATAACACTTTCGGAGACTATACACCACGTCAGAAAACAGTAGGATTTTTGGAGTCATACGTTCACGGAGGCACCACAACCGGGATAACTGCCTGCGAAGTACATGTCACCGGCCGACCTACGGACCCTGAGGGGGTAAAAGCGCTGGCAATTGCGGCAAACAAAAGTTTTAAGAGTTGGCGCCCTGGAGGTATGCGGTTTTGGGCTGGGTCTGTTATCCTCGAGCCAGGCCTTATCAAGGATGATTTTAAGGAATTATCTTCCAAAGGAGTTTGGCTTGCCAAAGCGGGTTTTGGTGGAGTGAACACACCATATGATTACGTACCGATGGTTAAGTGGGCACGGGAGCACGGGATGATAACAACAGTACATACTGGAGGTGGATCGATACCCGGTTCTTCTGGGATATGGGCGGATCATTTGTTGGCGATGCAACCGCATGTTTCATTCCATGTTAATGGAGGGCCTACAGCAATGCCGGATGAGGATTTTCCTCGGCTTGTTGAGGAAAGTGATATTGCTCTTCAGGTTTGCACTGCAGGAAACTTACGTACTCTTCTGATGACTGCAGAGTTGATAATGAATGCCAATCAATTTGATCGTTTTCTAATTGCAACTGACACGCCCACTGGATCGGGCATCATGCCATTAGGAATGATGTATACGATAACTCATCTAGCAAGTCTTACTGATATACCAGTAGAATATGCTATTGCTGCAGCCACGGGAAATAACGCTCGGATTTACAATCTTAATTGCGGCTTTTTGCGTGTCGGTTGCGATGCAGATTTGCTTTTGCTTGATGCTTGTGTTGGTTCCTCAAAAGATAATGCCCTTGACGGGTTGCGCAATGGAGACATAGTTGCTGTTGCAGCCGTGGTTACAGACTCAGTTCCGAGATTTGTAGGGCAAAGCCGAAATACACCTGCCGCTAAGAAAAATATTCGGGTCGTTGAATGTCATCTGCCGATGGACTTCTCCGGCTCAGACTATTAGGGAGATCGAAATGCGTATTGCGTCTGTAGATCTTATAAGCAACACCTGTTTTCCGGCGTTGACAGCGGATGCCTTGGGATTTTTTGAGCAAGAAGGGGTGGAAGTCGAAATTTCATTAGTTGCGGCTTTGGGTGCCACTAAGGCTTTAAAAAATAATTCTGTAGATGCAATGATAGCAGGTTCTGTTCACGATGTGCTCACCGAATTTGATCATTGGTAGGGAGCTAGTATTTGCGTTGCACTTAGCCAGGGAACACCGTGGCTTTTGACCATGCGCAAAGAATTTGAGGCCGAGCGCGGTGACTTTCTATCTCTCAAAGATTGTACCCTTACGGCGGCAGAGGGACCAGATTTAGCATTTAAACAAGTTTTGCAGACTGGTGGTATTGATCCCAACCAAGACGTTAAAATTATTGAGTTGCCGGGAGCTAAATCAGAAAATGTCTCCTTTGGTGTATTTGCAGCTGAAAAATTAGCGAGTGGGTGTGTCGATGGTTTTTGGGCCAATGCAATCGGAGCAGAAAAGGCGATTGCATCAGGTTTAGGCAAGCTATATTTGGATGTGCGTAGAGGCGACGATCCTGGTTTTACTAGGTATTTTAGCTTTGCTGGACTTGTTGTACGAGATGATTTTATAGAAAGAGAGGGTAACCAAGTTGACGCTGCGGTTCGTGCCATTATTCGGGCGCAGTCGGCATTGAGAAGGGACCCCATGCTGGCCACAAGAATAGGGGAAAAAAAGTTTCCAAAAGATACGGCAAAGCTGATCAGCAACGTTATTTCGCGTGATGTCGAATTTTATGATCCATTTATCTCAAAGGAGTGTGTCAGACACCTAAACAATTTTGCCCGATCAATTGGACATATTAGATATGACGTTACGTATGATGAGGTTGTTTCGTTGAAACATAAACCTCTTTGGATTAAGGATTTGTGATTTTTTTAAATATACAAAAAAAACACAATCAAAGCCCGTTTCCCGTAATCTTTTTATAGTTAGTTAATACTGCTGTATTTCTTTTAAATATTTTAATACGTCTTTGAGTTTCATTACATCGGCGTATTTATGGTGCATGTCAAATAGATTTACCTTATGATTTATCGGAGTTCTATCATAACAGCATTCCTCTACCAAAGTTATATGAAATCCATTTGCCTTGGCATCCTGCACCCCAGCGCGAAGACAGCCCGACGTAGTCCCCCCCCCGATAATGAGGCTCTGAACTCCGAGAGTGATAAGATGAGACATCAACGGAGTGCCGTAAAAACAACTTGCACGCTGTTTGTATATAATTAGGTCGTCGGCTTGAGGTGCCAGCTCCGGCAGGATTTCATATGCATTATCTGATTGGGTCATATTAACTCTGTTTGTAGGTCTTCCTCGTTCTGCTCTACTTCTCGCATCTCCTGTAGAATAAATTATTGGTAGACCGGCTGCGCGTGCCGCTCTAAGTAATTGTTTTCCAGGTTCAACCATAGCCCATGCCCGTTCACCGCAGGAACTAGGATGATCTTTAATAACGTCTAATACAGGTTGTTGACCTCCATCGTAGCTAGCCTGGTAAACATCAATCATTAAAATTGCTGGTTTGGGTCCAATCTTTAGTGGGCGCTGATAAGCGCCGTAAATTTTTAGGGTTTCCTCATCAATAATGTCTTTCCAGCAGTAGTCTTCAAATGTTTCTGTCATTTTTGAATTCCTTTAAGCTGCTACATTTTCTACTTACGAAACGAATTATTAATGCCCAGATGAATTTTGTTGAAATAAATATATTAATTCTTGAGGCCCTTACACCAAGTGTTTGGGACACCTAACGGTTTAAGAGATCTATACCAATTAAATATTTCTGTAACAACTGGGTTGTTGTTTGACATATATGAAAAAATTTAGTTTTGTGATAGCTTGTTATTTTGAGGATAATTTGCTCAGTCTTCAACTGTTGACTGTCCGAATGAACAGACCAGAACAATTCCGTTCCATCATTTAGCTTGACAGTTTTTCATGCTTCGAAAGAAAAATGTTGATCCAGCAACAATTTTAATTGGTTCTATCACCATGTTGTTTATAACTGCTGCTGCTTCGCACTTGGTGGCAATCTCTTTGAAAGATATGACTGTAGATTTTGGTGGAGGGCGTACCATTCCTTCTTCTGCATTTGCTCTAACCTATGCAGGATCTGGCATTGGCGGGATATTGATGGGCTGGGTGGTGGATCGTTACGGGTTTGCAATACCGGCATTTGTTGGTGCCATAATGGTAAGTCTTGGGGCATTTTTAACGTCTATCGTTGAGCATTCGTGGCAGCTTCTTACAATTTACGCAATAATGTTTGGACTGTCCGGGCAGGGTGCACTCGCGGGTCCGGCTATGGCTAATATTTCTCGTTGGTATGACAAGGGTCGCGCCAGAGCTGTTGGAATGGTTTCAAGCGGTCAAGCACTCGCTGGGATAGTGTGGTTACCAATTTTTGGCTGGGCAATAGATATTGTTGGTTGGCGAGATCTTTACTATCTCTTTGGTGCCGTTTCCTTAATGATTTTAATGCCTATTGCTTGGATGATCCGGCACCGGCCGCCAAAACAATTACCAGTGAGAAGGAATATTCCAAAGCAAAAACGATCGGAGCTCATGAATAATGGGTTTGATACTTCGCAAAAACCACCAAAACTCTCCGATACTTCCATTCAGATCTTACTAACAATATCGATTTTAGGCTGTTGTCTGGCTATGGCCATGCCCTTAGCACATTTGGTCGCCTTGGTAACGGATGTGGGTTACTCAAGAATTGAAGGGGCAACAGTTTTGTCAACAGTCTTATTTGCGGCATTTTTAAGCAGAGCAATTCTGCTTGGGTTAATAGCGGGAAGGATAGGTGGTTTGTGGTCATTATTAATATTCTCGAGTGTACAAGGGCTCATGCTTGGACTTTTCACTATAGCAGAGCACTTATGGGTTCTTTACGCGTGCGCCATATTATTTGGTTTAGGATATGGCGGAATTTTCCCGATTTATGCTGTTGTAGTTCGTGAGCATTTACCAAGTACACAAACTGGCTGGCGCACCGGGGTAGTTTTCGGAGCGGGCGCGATAGCGATGGGTGCAGGTGGGTGGTTAGGGGGGGTCTTGTTCGACGCTACCGGATCTTACGAGATGCCATTTTTAGTTGGTGTTACCACAAATGCCTTCAATGTCCTTTTAATTGGATCGCTTATTGCGATTGTGAAACCGCTTACTCTGGGGCTTGACTCTTTAAATTCAAATTCCAATTAACTTATTACATTTAAACCGGCAATATTGTCATTTGTTTCGTAAGAAAATGGTAAATATATTTAGCGTGTGTAAAAATGTATCTATTCGTTTCTGTTTGTTTTAATATAAAAGAAGATAGTAGGTGGTTAAAATAAGGAATAACTGTTAATTAGATTGAAATTCTATTTGTTTAAAACTCCTTAAAAAAATATCCAGTCAAACATACAATATGTTGATGTTTTTTTTTGGACATTACAACTGATTATTGGCGCGCGACATTCCGCCACCCTTTACGATTTGATATCTTTCATGCAAGGATATAGGTATGAAACCTGCTAGTTTTAATTATCATTCCCCCTCCACTCTAGAAGAGGCAATCACACTACTCGCTCGTTTCGCGGAAGACGATGGTAGAATACTTGCAGGTGGTCAGAGCCTCACACCGACTATGGCTTTTCGTCTCGCTCGACCCGGTCATTTAATAGATATAAATAACATTGAGGATATTAAAGCTGTTTTAGTCAAAAAGGATAAACTTGTAATTGGAGCAGGCGTTCGTCATGCGAAATTCCATGAGCCAGTTTGTGATGGTCCCCTAGGTCTTCTCCTCTCACGGGTGGTAGAAAATATTGCACACTTGCCTATTCGCTTACGAGGAACATTCTGCGGTTCTCTTGCTCATGCAGATCCTGCGTCTGAATGGTGTGCTGTAGCCGCAACACTGGATGCTAAACTTATAGCAAAAAGTACATCTGGTGAAAGGGAAATAGAGGCTCAGGATTTTTTTGAGACCGTAATGACTACCGCATTAAAAGAGAACGAAATGTTGGTAGAAGTCCATCTTCCTCTGTTGCCGACAAATACAAAATTCGGATTCGAAGAATTCAGCCGTAGGGCTGGTGATTTTGCCTTAACTATGGCGTTGGTTGTTTGGGAGGAAAATGGAGGAAAAATAAAAAATGCTAGAATTGGCCTTGGTGGGGTAGAAGATCGTCCGCGCCGAATTCTAGCGGCTGAGGAAATCTTAAACAATGCCGTGCCGTCTGATGAAGTGTTTCGAAAAGCTGCTGAAATTGCGGCCGATAATGTTGATCCAATAGAAGACCATGCCACTCCAGCCAATTACCGACGCGATTTAGTTAAGGCTCTGACTCGGCGAGCTTGTGAACAAGCGAGTATGTGATGGAAAAACATGATATTAAACTTACTATTAATGGAAAGGTTTACGACGTATCTGTCGAGCCGAGGCGCACCTTAGTCGATGTAATACGAGATCAATGCGGTCAAACCGGTACACACAGTGGTTGTGAACATGGTGTTTGTGGTGCCTGCACTGTTTTGCTAGACGGGGATCCAGTTAGATCCTGCCTGATGTTTGGTGTGCAAGCTAACGGGAAAGAAATTCGAACGGTTGAAGGACTGGCTGAAGGAAAAAATTTGCATCCATTGCAGCAGGCATTTACAGATAACCATGCATTACAATGTGGTTATTGTACACCGGGATTTTTAATGTTGGCAGCAGGCGTGCTCGAGAAAAACCCAGATATTAGTGACGAGGAATTGGTTGACGCACTTTCTTCGAATTTATGCCGCTGCACCGGCTATGCCAATATTATTACGGCAGTAAAAGCTGCGGCGGAACAAATGCGAGCTGGCTGATGGCCACCGCGAAGAAGCGGATTCTCGGGCGGCGGCTCAGACGCTTGGAGGACCCGCCTCTTATAAATGGTAAAGGTCGATTTGCGGATGATATTAATTTTCCGCACCAACTGCATATGCGCATCCTTCGAAGCCCATATGCACATGCAGAACTTATATCTGTCGACAAGACAGAAGCATTAAAGATCCCTGGTGTTGTTGATGTATGGGAGTACAAAGACATCGCAGATCTCGGCCCTATCGACTTTCGTGCAGATAAATCCGCGGAGGAATTGAAGGCATTTCGCCAATATTGCTTAGCAAAAGACAGAGTCCGCTATGTTGGTGACCCTATCGCTGCTGTATTTGCCGAGGATCCTTACATTGCAGAGGACGCAGTTGAATTCATAACAATCAATGCGGATCCGCTTCCGGTCATCTCAAGTGCTGATCAAGAACCGGGAGAGTTTAAGCCAGGTTTGAGTTCAGAAGCTGGACTTTTGACACACTCTTTTGGTGAAACTGAACGTCCTTTTGAAGATGCCTATTTAGTTGTTGAAGTTGATCTGCGTACTGGCAGGCATTCCGGAGTTCCAATGGAAACTCGTGGTGCAATAGGAGTTCACAATAAAGCTTCAGACGTCTTAGAATTGTATGGAGCTGCAAAAATTCCGCACCGTAATCGTGATACTTTGGTAAGAATGCTAAACCGAGCCCCTGCGAAAATACATCTTCATGAGGGACATACGGGTGGGGGATTTGGTATTAGAGGTGAACTTTACCCTGAGGATGTTCTTGTTCTTTTGGCTGCTGAACGTCTAGGACGCCCTGTAAAATGGATAGAAGACAGACAGGAGCATATGATGGCAGCAAATCAGGGTCGAAACCAACATCATATGGCTCAAATGGCATTTGATAAGGATGGCAAAATTCTTGGTATGAAAGACGAGTTCTGGCATGACCAGGGCGCTTATGTTCGTACTCATGGAGCCAACGTTCCAAATCGAACGATGTGTATGCTGACAGGGGCGTATAGAGTTCCTTCCTTTAGAGCTAAATGTCATTTTCGTTTGACTAACAAGACTCCTGCGGCCACCTATCGCGCCCCAGGAAGGTTTGAGTCGACTTTTGTACGTGAGCGCATGATGGACATCGCCGCAGATAGATTTGGAATTGATCGAATTGAAATCCGGCGACGAAACCTTATCGGTGCAGATGAGATGCCCTTTAAAATTAGTTTTGACGAACCAGGTTTAGAGGCGCTCATTTTTGACTCAGGCGACTATTTGACGCTTTTGGACAAGGCATTAGACCACTTTCAATGGGAAGCTCTTGAAACGAGTTTGGCTAAACGCCGTCTAAATGGTGAACTTGTAGGTTGTGGATTGGGGATTTTTGTTGAAGAAAGCGGAAAAGGACCAGTCGACGGGGCTCGAATATCTGTTGACAACAATGGTGATATTGAAGTCCTGACTGGTGGCGCATCTGTTGGACAAGGATTCGAGACTACTATGGGTCAAATAACAGCTGAAGCGCTTGGTGCCGATTACAATAAAATAACGGTTATACACGGTCAGACCGACAGAATTCCATACGGTATAGGAGCCCATGCGGCGCGGGCGACTGTGATGACTGGAAGTGCCGTGAATATTACGGCGCAGAAAGTTAAAGAAAAAGCGTTGGATGTTGCATCCGAGATGCTTCAAATGCCAGCTGACACCCTCGAAATCGAAAATAGTGTTGTCTTTGTAGCCGAAAATCCTTCTGGGCCTACTGTTTCCTTGGCTGAGATAGCTAAACGGTTGGCTCCTGGGTCTAGAGACCTTGGTGGAAGAGAGCCAAATCTTTCCGCGGAAGGTTTTCATAACACTTCTGAAAGTGCATTTCCATATGGAGTCCATTTTGCAGTTGTAAAAATTGATCCTGATACCGGTCACGTAAAGGTTGAAAGGTTTATGGTAGGTTATGATGTCGGTTGTGTTGTTAACCAGATGTTGCTTGAAGGTCAGTTAGTTGGCGGTTGTGTCCAAGGGATAGGAGGCGCTCTTTTCGAAGAGTTCTCTTATTCTGAGGAAGGAGAGCCACTGGCTGTTACGCTTGCTGACTATCTTTTGCCAACTATGGATTGTGCGCCGAAGGTGGAATGCATGGTTACTGAGGATGCACCAAGCCCTACGAATTTGCTTGGGTTAAAAGGTGGTGGAGAAGGTGGCATTAACGGAGTAGCTGCGGCAATTGCCGGAGCAATAGATAATGCAATAGGAAAAGTGGGCGCGGTGACCCAATTGCCTGTTACACCACAGCGCATGAAACAAATACTTTATGAAATTGGGTTAGGAGAGTGATATGGCAAAATTGAAACTGACTCTCGCTGTTGGAGATTATGAGATTGTTCGTGCACTTAAAGAGGGAACGATAGAAGCAGACGGTATTGAACTTAATGTGATGACTAATATGGACTCTACGACGCGACACTGGCGTTTTTTACGAAACGGGGATTTTGATGTTGCAGAGTGTTCTTGTTCCTCATATTTAGTTGCGCGCGATCAGGGTATGCCCTTTGACGGCATTCCTATTTTTTTACATAGAAGGTTTCGACACGGTTTTATATTTATAAACACTCATAAGGGAATAAAAAAACCCGAAGATTTAAAAGGCCGCAAAGTTGGGGTTAAGCAATATCAATCTAGCGCTCAACTGTGGATGCGTGGATTATTGGAGCATCAATACCGTGTGCCTCATCGGTCAATTGAATGGTTTTCGGAACTAGATGAGAGTATTGAGTTTGAAAAGCCGGATGATCTTCATTTGGAACGCTTACCTAATAATAAAAGTGTTGAAAAAATGTTGGTTAGTGGTGAATTGGATGCAGTTATGCATCCTGACCTTATTCAACCGCTGATTGATGGAGATAAACGAGTTGGAAGACTTTTTTCTAACTTTAAAGAGGAAGAAAAAGCTTTTTTCAGACGGACTGGAATATTCCCAATAATGCATGTTTTAGGCATTAAGCGCGAAATAGTAAAGAATAACCCTTGGGTACCGATTAATCTTTATCATGCCTTTAATGAAGCAAAAGCATTAGCGATGAAACGCATGGTGAACCCTCGCATTATCCCTCTAGCTTGGTATAGAGAGGCCTGGGAAGAACAGGAAAATATTCTGGGGCTGGATCCTTGGGAATATGGTATGACGAAAAACAATGAAAAGCAGCTAAAGTTACTTGTAGATTTCTCTCGTGAACAGGGAATGATTAAACGCGATATTTCATTAGATGAATTGTTTCTGAGTGTTAATCAAGGGCGAAAAAGAGGTGATGTTTTTCGTGTGTAGATTGAGTCATCTATAGAACATGTCCGTGTGGTATTAAGAACAAAATATTTTCCGTAAAATAAGGTATTAGCTTATGTCTTACAGAACAAAAATTACCGCAGAAGATGGACATGAATTCAATGTTACTCGTTCTGATGCTAATAATTTTATCGGAAGTATTGTTATTTTGCATGCTGTTTACGGTGTAACACGCCATATAGAAAATTTGTGTGATCAATTTGCGGGCCAAGGAATCTCTGCTTTAGCACCCTGGATATTTGACCGAGGTCATCCCGAAGTTGTTTATCCGTATGGGCAACAAGGGACTGATTCCGGTCAAAAGATGTATTCAAAAATTCCCGAGAAAAATATTCTTTTAGATATCGAAGCTTGTTTGATCGATCAGAAAAAGGCTGGTCCGGTAGCATTATGTGGATTTTGTACGGGGGGTACTTGGGCATGGGTTGGAGCAAACACACTCAATTTTGATGCTGCAATTTGTTATTATGGTTCGCAGATATATGATCATATTGACCGGAAACCTGTGTGTCCCACAGAAATACATTACGGAGATTCTGACTTTGTTGTTCCGATGCCGGTGATTCGAAGAATTATGAAAAGGCATCCGGAGGTGCGCACACATATATATTCTGATCAGAATCATGCGTTTTTTAACCCAGAACAGAAATTTTACGATGCTGAAGCAGCCGACTTGCTTTGGGAAAGGTCGCTAACTTTTTTACGAAAAATTTTCATATTAAAGAAATAATACGCTTCTGATATCAAAAATTTAATGATATGAGTCCCAACAGCGCATCGTTTTTGGGAATTAAAATAAATTTGTCTGTATTGATTATGTATAAACAGAATTAATTTTTCTTTATTAATAATTTTTGACAAAGTAATTTTGCTATTAAAAGCATCAATTCAATTGATAAGGGTACGCATGCTTATCAACAAGCTATTAAAAAAATGTATGCTTAGGCCTTGGACAATTATACTTGGTCGTCATAGCCTATTTCTTGAAGCTGAGGTGATTAGGGAATATGCTCATGAATCTAAGTGAAATAGGTAGAATACAGTCTTATTTAAGGAAAGTTTTTTCAAATAATTTAATCCAAATAGTTCCGCCAACTAGGCCAACAGCACCGGTAGAAGTCCAGATTGGAAATGAGTTCGTTGGAGTTTTACATCGGGATGAAGATGAAGGAGAAGTTTCATACTCCCTTATGATTTCAATCTTGGAGGAAGATCTTCCGTTTACGGAGAGTGCTTGAATACTATGCATAAGAAAAAATTCTTTATTACAGTTCTGGTAACTGGTATGGGTTTGTTAGTGGCTCTTACACTTAATGTGGCACCACTATTTTCGCAAGGACAAGGGGTGGCGTTTGCTGGGCCTAGTATCAAACAAAAAACATTAGTTATAAGGAAGACATTAATGAGAATGTACACAACTGAGGGTGAGATTGTTTTTGAATTATTTGATGCAGAGGCTCCAGATACAGTAGCTAATTTCAAGAAGTATGTCTCAGATGGTCATTATAATGGTACAATTTTTCACAGAGTAATTAAGGGGTTTATGATTCAAGGGGGTGGTTTTGACACAGAAATGATACAAAAACCAACTCGTGATGGGATACAAAATGAAGCTGATAATGGTATTAAAAATGAAGTCGGCACTATAGCTATGGCACGAACTAGCGATCCGCATTCTGCTACTGCTCAGTTTTTTATAAATGTGTCTGATAATGAATTTTTGAATCACAAGTCAAAGGATGAGCGTGGCTGGGGATATACCGTCTTTGGCAAGGTGGTCGAAGGAATGGATGTAGTAAGAAAAATCGAAAAGGTCACTACAAGCCAGCGTGGTCCACATGGCGATGTTCCAAGTAGCAATATATTAATTGAGAAGATTGAAGAAACAAAGTAATGCATTTAAGGGTTACTTAAGTATTGGATGGAATTTTATCCTCTCAGGAGTTTTATGTGTTTCTTTAGATCCAATAACGCGATGGTAAATTTCTATTGCAATTGACAAGTCTGATAAACCCATACCTGTCGCTTTGAAAAGAGTAAGGTCGCTGTCCTCCGATCTGATGGTGCCTTCAGCAATGATTTGCCCAATTGTTTTTACATCACTCCAACTATTGTTTTCTTTTCCGTAATAATTGCTAAATTCACTTGATAGATTTTTTACGTTTTGAATGTTGTCGACTGCTACGATCGTGCAACGGGGAAATATGTCGGTTGTGAACTCAACGCGGACTGGAACAATTGCTCCCATAGCGTTTATATGAGCACTAGCAATTATCATTTTACTTGTGAGAAAAGGTTCTGTGGAATTGGTTATCAACGTTATTATCCCAACTCCCTCTATGGCTTCCTCAAGAGATGCAGAGTTGATAACGTCAAAATCGAATCGATCCTGAATACAATTTTGTAATTTTGCACGATTTTTCGGGTTACGACTGAATATTCTTAATCTTTTTAGTGGGCGCGCAATATGGCATGCGGCAATTTGGGGTAAGGCTTGTTTTCCGGTGCCAATAACAACCATATCATCGGCAGATCTATGGGCCAAATATTTAGTGCCAACTCCTGTCATTGCGGCGGTTCGAAGCTGTCCTAACGCTGTTGCTTCAATTATTGCTTTTAATGAACCATCTCTTGTTGAGAATAATGAAACAATTGTTTCGGATTTGCCCCTAACATTTATCCAAGTTTTAAATCCGCATAAACCTGAATCGGAAACAGAGGCACCTAATGCATGCATTGCATCATTTTTAGCAATCATCAAATGTGTTTTGGAAAGGTTTTTAGCTTTACCCTGTGCTTCCGATAGGAGGGTTCTCTCAAGAGTATCCATCGCCTGTGATAAGTTTAATTGAGAAACAACCTGCTGTTCAGTAATCCAGATTGGATTAGCGCCTATCTCATCTGATTTCTTAACCAATAATTCTACTCCGTTCAAAAATTTTGGCCTATGCGTGCCAAAAGTCTAATTATCTCAAGGCAAGCCCTTAAATGATGATTCGGAGCATATAAGTTTATTGTTAAATAGCAAAAACATGTTATTTGTTGTTTTTAGAGTATTTCAACTTACAGAAAGGCTACAAATTAACTTTCACTTGTTTATTTTTGTCCATGAATCGCGTAAGGCGATTGTCCGATTTAGTATTGGGAGATCCGCAGTGCTATCTTTGTCAATACAAAAGTATCCAAGACGCTCTAGTTGAATTGCTGGATCATTATGAGAACTGTCAAACACGGCTTTTTCTATTTTACACAATTTTAAGGTCTTGCATGAATTTGGGTTTAACTCCTCTAAAAAGTCTTCCCCCATTTTAGGTTTATCAGTTTTAAATAGAGGTTCATACAGCCGAACCTCAGTATCCACTGAATTATTGGATGATACCCAGTGTAATGTACCCCGCACCTTTCGGCCATCTGGGGCGTTACCGCCCCGAGAGTCCGGATCATAAGAACATCGGAGTTCGACTATCTGTCCATCCGAAGTCTTTTTAATTTCTTTGCATGTTATCAAATAGGCTCCTCTTAGTCGGACTTCTCGCCCTAAACCTAGACGAAAAAATTTTCTCGGGGGATCTTCTAAAAAATCATCTTGTTCGATCCAAATCTCTCTGCCAAAACTTACCATCCGGCTTCCAATTTCAGGGTTAGCTGGATGGTTTGATACCTCTACTTTCTCGATTTTATCTTGTGGGTAGTTTTCAATAATAACTTTTAGTGGTCTCAATACTCCCATACGCCGAAGTGCATGCTTATTAAGATTTTCACGGATTGCGTGGTCGAGCATTGCGTGTTCAACCATGCCTTCAGTTTTTGAGATGGAAAGGTTATTGATAAAATTACGTATTGCCTCGGGTGGTACGCCGCGCCGACGCAATCCAGCAATTGTTGGCATCCGGGGATCATCCCAGCCGGAAACATGCTTTCCTTTCACAAGGCTTGTCAATCGCCGTTTTGATAATACAGTATGTGAGATATTCAGGCGAGAAAACTCATATTGTTTTGGCTGTGAAGGCAAAGGTAACTTATGAACTAGCCATTCATATAATGGTCTATGGTCACTGAATTCCAGTGTGCAAAGCGAATGTGTTATTCCTTCAACAGCGTCAATTTGTCCATGAGCAAAATCATAGGTCGGATAAATGCACCATTTATCAATTGTACGCGGATGACTTGTATGCATTATTCGATATAAAACCGGATCTCGTAGATTTATGTTTCCTGATGTCATATCAATTTTTGCACGCAGCACTCTCGTACCATCTTTAAATTCGCCTGCACGCATGCGTTTGAATAAGTCTAGGTTTTCTTCAACTGTACGGTCTCGATAAGGACTCTGCTTTCCGGGCTCAGTAAGCGTTCCACGGGAGTTACGAATTTCGTCAGCTGAGGAATCATCTACAAATGCATTATTACTAGTAATCAAATGACAAGCCAATTCAAATAAGTATTCAAAATGGTCGGAAGTATATTTGACTTCTCCATTCCATAAAAATCCAAGCCATTCTACATCTTTTTTTATAGCCTCAATAAATTGTTTTTCCTCTTTAGAAGGGTTAGTATCATCAAATCGCAAATTGCATTTGCCTCGATATTCCTGGGCTATTCCAAAATTAATTTGAATCGACTTCGCATGCCCAATGTGAAGAAAACCATTGGGTTCTGGCGGAAATCGTGTAACTACAGTTTCAATAGCACCTGAAGAAAGATCGCAGTCAATTTGTTCGCGTAAAAAATCACGGTGTACTTTACTGGGGTTGTCGTTATCCGAATTTTTTTCAATCATATCAATCAAGCTAAGTAGTTTATTCAATACTTGTTTGCCAGAAAATAGACGAGTGGCCAAGAGTTTGGTGCATATAATGATTATAACAAAAGGAGAAAAAAGATGACTGATCCGCTTGCAAACGTCGGATTCACTAACGAACACAAGCTCAGAGTTCTTTGGACGGACTCCGATCCTGCTGGTATTAATTTCTATGGAAATTATTTTAAATGGATGGACGAGGCTTCATATTATCTTTTCAAAGCTGGAGGTATACTATGGGAGGAGTGGAAATCTCGTTTTAACGCATTAGGAATTCCTTTGATTTCTGCACATGCAGATTTCATGTCGCCGAGTGCATTTGGAGATGAACTGACGGTAAAAAGTGGGATAACTGACTGGGGTCGCAGCTCATTCACTGTTACCCATGTTTTTAGAAACTCCGGGCACACTGCAGCTGTTGGTTATGAAAAACGTGTCTATTGCCTTGGTGACCCATCAGACCCAAGGACTTTTAAGTCTGCTCCTATTCCAGATGACATGCGTATCGGGTTGGGAGGAAAAACGCGTGGGTGAAAATAATTTCTTATTGATTCGACAATTTATCTACGGATAAATGTTGGGGTGGTTTGCCAGGTAAGTTCAACTCTTTCCAACGGGAAACAACACGCTCATATATAGTATCTCTAATCTTTGTACGCACAGGGAAATCTTCATAGTATTGGTGTGGGATACAAGCATCTATTAAAGCTTTTGATCCATAAGGTCTATCTTTTGAAATTACCCGACTTGGGTCTAGTCCGGTTGACCAAGTTTTTCTCTGGATATCAATATCGTCGATTGGGTTGCAGCGGGTACTCATAGCCCACAAGACTTGGTTCATGTCTGTTGGGTTAACGTCATGGTCTACGGCCACAATCCATTTTGTATAGTAGGCGGCAGCAGGACACTGCGCTGTTGCAGCCAAAACTTGTGCGGTGTGTCCCGCATATTGTTGACGAGTTGCAACAACAACGTGCCCCCACCCGGACGCAGCAGCCGGATGGGAGTATACTCCTTCAATACCTGGTATACCCAATCGTTCCAGATCATCCCAAATTGCTGCTGAACGCATAATAGAATAATACGATCCAATTTCGCATGCGGGATAATCTGCCATTAAGGCTGCTGTATGAATTGGCTTATGTCGCATGTGTAAGGCTTTTACCTCTATAACAGGTTGTAAAGATTTTTCACGTCCATAGTATCCGGTAAATTCACCCAGAGGTCCCTCAGGGAGCAGATGTTTCTTAGATACTATTCCCTCAATTACAATTTCCGCGCGAGCTGGTATAGGGAGATTGGTAACACATCCCTTGGTAAGTTCCATGGCTTGTCCTGTTAGACCACCTATAATCTCGAGTTCGGATATATTGTTTGGATAAGATTGGGCAGCGACCATAAAAGATGCTGGGTCTATGCCGTAAGCAGCAACTACCTCGCAATCTTTGCCTTTGTTCCACCAAGCTTCTCGGTCAAGCAAGCCATGTTTTCCGGGAGAACAATACATGCCAATATGACGCTTGTCGTGAACCATTTGACGATAACATCCAACATTTATTCGGCCGGATTCAGGATCTTGGGTAAAAGTTATATCTCCAGTTCCGATATAATCGCCACCATCTCTCGGCCAGAATCGCGGTGCAGGTAGCTTTGTTATATCAATGTCATCACCTAACAAAACGATTTCATTAACTGGCGCTGTTGTCTCATCTATAAACTTTGGTGGAATACGTAGTTTGGAACGACTGCGTGTGGCCTTTATAAGGTCGGTAATTGACAAATCCGGGTCAAGGCCAACTGCAAGAGCATACCGCCGAGTACTTGATCCTAGCATATTAGAGAGGATTGATGTATTGCCATCTGTACCATTGATGTTATCAAACAAAAGGGCAGGTGCCCCCTCGGATTGTGCCGCCATATAGGTCGCGGCGGCGAGCTCTTCATGCGCTGAAACAGGCGCAGTAACCCGATGGAGTTGCCCATCTTGATCAATTAAAGAGATCCATTCCCTTAAATCAGCTGGCCCACGCTGGTTGTCTTTTTGTAGATTTTGCATTTAGATTTCAAGTTTTGTAATTTTTCATTCATTATTAACTCAAGTAGACTGCCATGAACCCTTTTAATAGGCAAAGGAAATGCTAAACTGGATCAAGCAAATAACACATTTTGAAAAGAAGGTCTGCTGAATGCCATGATTTTTGAGTTCTGTTGGGGTGCACTCAGGTGACATTATAAAAAGGTAAAAGATTGACGACTTGTTTGGATTTTATCTTTCTCTATGCCGAACTAAATTAAACAGTTATGGTATCTATGCAAAATTTTTTGATAAATTGAAGTCCTGAGTATCAATTACAGGTTGGAGGTTCAGGTATAAGCATCCTTTATTATTGGGATATTAATCCGCCTTTAATTAATAAATGTTTTAGGTTAGGAAATTAGCAGAATTGTAAATCAAATTGGAAAGTGAGAACATACATTTACCAAAGTATAGCTGGCATACTGCCAAAATCTTAAAATTTGTAAAAAACAATTTTTTAGTAGGATTGGCAAAAAATGAACTGAATTCCTTATTTAAAAGACACTTTAAAAGGAATTTTCTGTGTAAAAATCGACATCTTAAGCTTCAATTAGTTGGTTTTCAGAATCACAATAAAAAAAATATACTATCGGTATATTTAAAATCCAGAAATTGCTAATGGGTGACTATAGAGTTGGTTTGTAAAAATTCATTGTGACTTGTAATTTTTGTTCGAGGAGATTTTAATTTTGAAAACTAGGGTTCTTATAGTTGGTGCAGGGCCGGTCGGACTAACCCTTGCGATTGACCTAGGGCAGCGAGGTGTTGATTGTGTTCTGATTGAACAAAAAAAAGAACCCGAGCTGCAACCTAAGATGGAACGCTGTAATGCTCGTACAATGGAAATATATCGACGGATGGGGTTGGAGAAAAAGATTAGAGCCGCCGGACTTCCTTCAAATATACCTATGGATGTTTTTATAATTACAACACTTGATAAGCCGCCAATATTAACGCTGCCCTATCCTTCGGTTGATGAGGCAAGATCAAAAGACTCTGAAAAAAATGATGGATCCACACCATTAGAACCATACCAGCTAATTTCTCAATATACACTTGAACCTCTGTTAAAAAATGAGGCAGAAAAACTTGCTTCCGTACGTGTTTGTTATGGACATAAATTTCTTTCATTCGAACAAAACGAAGATAATGTAACCGCAGAAATAGTTAATTCCGCTGGGAAGACTACACATGTAACTTCGGATTTTTTAGTGGGATGTGATGGAGGAAGTAGTAATGTAAGAAAACAAACGGGAATTTCTCTTCGTGGTGAAGGAAATATTTCAGAGCTCGGACAAGGACTATTTTACTGTGAAGACTTATTTGGGAAGCTTCCACTTGGGAATGGGCCTGGCCAAGGAAGGCACTACCATGTTGCGGATGACAAAGCTACTTTTTTAATCATGCAAGATAGCACCAAGCATTTTACATTACACTCTAAAGTCAAAGATGAAGACGGTATAAAAGAAATGTTTGAAAAAACAGTATCTGTGCCGATTAATTACGAGTTGTTGAGTTTTAATATGTGGCGTCAGAACTTATTGCTCGCTGACAGTTATCGCAAAAAAAGGGTATTTCTAGCTGGTGATGCTGTACATTTGGTTATCCCAACTGGTGGACTAGGAATGAATACTGGGATTGGTGATGCAATAAATCTCGGCTGGAAACTTGCGGCAGTAATTCAAGGTTGGGGTGGAGATAATTTGTTAAATTCATACGATGTTGAACGTCATCAGGTTGGAGACCGAAATGTTGGTGCATCTCGATACGCATCACTGGGCAGAAGAAGCTGGCGTGCATTAGGAGGAGATTGTTTATTTAGAGAGGGACACGCTGCAGACGCAGCCAGAGACAGATTGAAGTCTCGTGCAGATGTTGAACAGCGAAAAACAAATGAAATGCTCGGCGCAGAATTGGGTTATAGATATGTTAGGTCACCAATAATTGCAGAAAAGCCCGGGGGACCTGAGCATTTGTTTAGACAGTATATTCCCACTGCCTGGCCTGGGGCCAGGTTGCCTCACATTACTCTTGAAAATGGTAAAGCTTTTCAGGATTGTCTGCCAGATGGATACACTATGTTGTGTTTGTCTAATAAAACTTGGGATAATCGGGACCTAGTAAGAGCATTTGAAGCTTTAAGTGCACCTTTTTCTTGTGTAAGACTTTCCTCGAATATTGCAAGAGAGGTTTACAATGCTGATTTTCTTTTGATTCGGCCAGATTTGCATGTGGTTTGGCGTGGTCATGAGCCTCATTCCTCCCCGACAGTTTTAGCGATGTTGGCGACGGGTCATTGTTAAATAGAAAGGGTTGCCAAAAATATAAAATATATAGTTGTATCAATAATTATGGTGCGCTCTCTTCTAGAATTAAAGATGAGACCCTCTCCGCTACCATGATTGTTGGAAAATTTGTATTTGCGCACGGGACAGAAGGCATTATAGATGCGTCAGCAATTCTTAGGCCTTCTACTCCATATACTCGTGCGCAATGGTCAGTAACAGCCATTTTATCATTTGGCCTTCCCATGTGACACGAACAAGAAGCATGATAATGGCCGAGAACAGTTTTTTTAATCCATGCTTCCATAATATTTTCATCTTCTTCGATATCATTTATGCTCAGATTATCGGCGATTAATTTGTTAATAAGGAGTCGTCTTATTGAAGATGAGAAATCCATTACTTGCCCACCAACCCATGTTTGTAATTGGTTGATACGATTATAAACTGCATAGCGTCTTGCCCGGTCGCTATAGCTTATTGGAAAAATTTCACTAGCTGAAGCTTGAACTTCAGGTTGTTTGCTAAATTTAATCATCATACGCGTTCCAAGCTTTAGACGTTCCATATCGCGTTCGTCTGAAACCAAATTAAAATCGACGATTGGTGTGGCCATATGGTCAAATGGGTTTAGTTTTACTTGACCAGTAGAATAGCTCTTATTCACCCACAGCATTATCAACCCAATACGTTCACCAATGGCATGCCAGAAGCTTTTATTCATAGGAATGAGATACATGTCACCAGGTGGGCAACCCTCAATATGGGATGACCAGCGCAGGCCAGCATACATAGGGAGGCGCAAATGATCCGGAAGTCTAAAATCAGGTCGCATGTAACATCCGAAATTAACGCCTGGATGCTCCATTAAATGTTTTCCGACACCTGAACGATCAGCAATGACGTCAATCCCATACTGATACAGCTCTTCAGCTGGGCCAATTCCGGAACGAAGCAGGAGTGCTGGGGTATGCAGAGCACCTGAAGAAATGATAATTTCTTTCGCCTTAATATCCATTTCATTTCCGTTTTGAATAACACAAACCCCAGAAACTTTAGTGCCAGTAAAAATCACTTTTTTTACATTTATTTCAGCAATAATAGACAAGTTTTTACGTTTTCTTACTTCCTTTGTCAGATATGCAGTGGCAGTTGACGTCCGCATACCATTATTTTGAGCTACTGCAACTGGAAAAAATCCATCGCCAAAATTTGCATTTTTATCCTGTAAGTCGGTCCAGCCTTGGGCACGGGCTCCATCAATGAACGCTCTTGTAAAACCCGGCCAATCATTCTCAAAAATACGTTGTAATGCCATTGGACCATCCTGACCATGCAACGGTCCATCAAAATCTCTATCTGTTTCTTGTTTTTTGAAAAACGGCAGTACATCACTCCAACCCCATCCAATTGCACCGGCTTCTCTCCATCCATCATAATCACTTGGAAGACCGCGGATAGAGATCATGCCATTTACAGAGGAACCGCCACCGATCACTCGGCCCTGAGCATAGCGGACTGATTTCCTATCGTCTGGGGAATTGCTGGGCCGCGGCGGCCAGAATACTTTTTGTTCTCTCCAAGTAAAACGCGGGCTGGAATGAGCTGACCCGGCAAAGGTATCTCGAATCTCAAACGGTTCTGTACCAGGTTCAAAATCCTCACCC
>MDTG01283346.1_pt1 | contig 60187 bp, 49 predicted proteins | sample 811421 | NCBI WGS metagenome assembly MDTG01 (sample SAMN05326645, study PRJNA326480) | marine metagenome | isolation source: seawater | place: Pacific Ocean: South East | collected 2011
ACATGCTAATTCATCTGTACAGCCATAGCAAGAGTAATCACAAGTTGCATCATCTATAGTTGCAAACTCATCATAATTACAGGCTGTTTCATCTGTGCAACCTACACATGATTCGTATTCACAAGAGCCATTATCTATATTTGCATTTGAATCATAATTACATGCTAATTCATCTGTACAACCTACACATGATTCATACTCACAAGAATCATTATTCTCAAAAATAAAATCAGCATCATAGTTACAAGCTTCTAGATCTAGACAGCCATAACATGTTTCATAGTCGAAACAATCACTAGGAATAGTAGCACTAGCATCATAATCACACGCCATTTCATCCATACATCCTACACATGAATCATATTCACAACTAAGATCTTCTTCTGTGGCACTGGGATTATAATTACAAGCATTAGGATCTGTACAGCCAATTATTTCAAGTTCATCACATACACCGTCATTATCTGTATCATTATCTATAATTTGAATGACATTATCTGTTCCATCTGAAATAAGACATTCACCTTGATAAATACTTAAATTATATGAATCTGGTGATAATTCAACATCAAAAGACTCCTCATAAGCATCCCCAATATTGAAAGAACTAGCAGCACTTAATCCAGAGCTAGTAAAAGTATTAGCATCTACAAGCATAGGATTCCATTCAATATCTGCATTATATACAACGCCACCTGAATTGATCAGCCAAACAATTTCTTGACCATCTGTAAACCCTTCATATACACCAGCTGTTCCAGGATCATCTGACCATAGAGCAATGGCAAGATCATCTCCATTATAAATCTCATCGCCACCAGAAATTAATCCACAAGTTGGATGAACATAAAAAGCTCCTATCTGATCACCCACTTGTAAGCCATCAATACCCTGAAGCATAACTGTAGAATTAGAAGCAGCAGGGCTAGTAAATATATTACCTAAACAATCTGAACCTTGGTTCCCCTCCCAAACAGCAAAATCTAAATTTTCTAATCCTACACTTAAATCAGTACAGTCATCTCCATCATCTAAACAAATCGAGTAAATCCCGGAAGGACCATCCACATATACAGTTAATAGACCTATTTCACAATCAACACTTTCCAAAGAATAAGAAAGAGTTACATCCACAGATTCTAATATTTCCACAGAAAGATCTGGAAGCGGGCAATTAGAATTATTATTATCAAAAGAAATGGTATAATCTCCAGGGACATTTATATTATATACAATATCATATAAGGAATTTGTTTCCACACTTGCAATTTGAGGGGAAACAATTTCTCCCGAGCTAGAGGTGAAGATAGCACTCACACCAGCTAAGCCAACAATTTCAGAATCATACTGAAAATCGAAATATACTTCCCAAAGACCATCACATAAATTAGTAAGAATAGGCTGCACAATTACATTACAATCTACTTCGTCCCAATCACAAACACCATTATCATCTTGATCATTATCAATTATTTCACCATTCTCACATGTTTCACATATATTATCAACATACAGGCAACAATCTTGATCATCTTCTATTTCTAAAACATAATATCGTTCTATATTGCCCGGAGCGTCGTTCCAAAAACCAGGAGATGCTGAATTTGAAGAAAAAACTTCCACGAAATTTTCATTGCCGCCTCCATTTGGTTCACCATCATTCCAATTAAGATAGGAGAGATCTTCCCCATTCACCCACGCAAAACTCCCTTCGTCATTTAGATCATTTAAACCTATCCAGTAATTATTAGGAATAACTGAATTGACACTATTATAAATAAATTCGTCTTCTTCTTGAGAACTAATAGATGCTAAATAGCCACCTAATGATATACTTATATTATTCGCATATTCCCAAGTTTCTTTAGTATTAGAAATATAATAAGCATGACCATCTAATAAACCAAGGAATTCATAACCTTCAATTTCTTCACCAGGAATTGCGCAATCAATATTAACATTTTCATTATAATTACATGCTAACTCATCAGAACATCCTAAAAAAACTAAATTAGTACAAGATCCATTATCAAAATCAGCCTCAAAACCCTGCGTATAGTATTCTACATAAATTGGATCCACACATCCCTCATAAAGACAAGAGCCATCATCTATATTACAATTATTGCAATAATTTAGTGCTTGACTATCAGTGCATCCTTCTTCATCTATACAAACTTGATAAGTTCCAAATTCTATTGGATTAGCATTATATTCAGCATATGTCCACTCAGAGATATCAAAGCTTACATAATCAGATGCTAAATCACCTGTTGCACTATTAAAAACAGTAGCATTTTCTTCCCATGGATTTGGGCCTAAATGAGGACCAAAACAATCTAATCTCTTTGCCCAACCTCCAGTAATTGTGTAATCAGAATTATTACTAGCCCAAAAATCGACCGTTTGTGGCTCAACACTATCCCAATCGGGAGCATATAAAATTTCTATAATAGACTCAGCACCACCATAAAAATTTAAAGCATTTAATTGATAATCAGCAGAAAACCCATGTAAATTTTCAAAAGAAGCTAAACTCCTAGTAAGATAGATAAAGTCACCCGAGGAAAAAGAACCGGAAGGAAATTGATAAGCACCCCCACTCTGATCTCCTGCCTCAGTATTATTACTGGTTGCAAATCCATAAACACTTAAATCTGGTATATCTTCTAACACATATAGCTCTATTGATCTTGCTTGACCAGAAACACCATTATTTGGATATGGGCTCTCTGGACGCGAAATCCCTGTTAACACTAAAGAGGTCTGCTGTGCAGGCAAAAAATAACCAAAAATGAAAAGAAAAATGAAAAAATAAATTTTATTCATAGTAAGATATAAATGTTAATCGTGCTATAACAATTAATCACAAGAGTTAAAAATACATAATTTGATTCAATTCTTAAAATTAATCGGCAACAATTAAATGCTTAAGATTAGGCTTAACAATAACATTTTGATTGTTAATCAATTTATCCTTCAACAACCACCGCTTCTTAATCAAAGTAGCATTTTTAAAAATTGGAAATTCGCCATTATTTAGGATACAAAAAGAATTATTCAACGGCTGAAGCCAAAAATTTTTAAGTTCTAATTGAATGCCATCGGAGACACAGAGCTCATTATTATTTACATTATAAGTGGCAGAAAAAGCGTTGTATGAAAAAGAATCCTTACCATATGTAAAAGAAGTTAAGGAGCCTAGATTCGAGACATTCTCATTTTTAAAATCTAATTCCAAGGTATTTAAATCAAAAAATGCGATATCATAATCAATCAAATAATTAAGCATTGGAAATAAAAACTGATCATTATTACTAAAAATTAAAACACTATTATTGTCAAAATTATATTCAAGACTAACTCCTTTGACAAATAATTTATTTTCTTGTGCTTTTAATTGATTCGGAATAATAAAATTGGCATCTGCACACACAACACCACTATTAGAGTAATAATAATGTGATGACTGAATATTAAACAAAGAAGTCATAAAATCACCACTACCATTTAAATTCTCTCCATCAAAATAAATATCACCTAAAAAATAAAATTGATCATATAGAGTAAACAAGTCATCAATTGATTTAATAAGAAATTTATTATCATAAGGGGACAAATTAAGCATCGCAGAATTAACAGAAAAAGGAGTAGCAGATAATGAATTACCATTAATTATATTATTAGAAAATCCCACCATTTTACCTGAAAGTATTTCAATTTTATTAGCCTGAAACTCTATATATTTAGAATAAAAATCACCCGACCCAAAAAGACCTTTTTCACTTAAATCTAACACCCCATCTAATTTGACTAATCCTTTATATAGTGCAACACTATCTTCCTCAATAACAGTATATAGATTATTAGTTTCATTGAAAAATAAATCACTATGTAAATCTGTTTGATAACCATCTAAGTATAAAGACCCCGAAAATGACAAATTAGATAATGACATCTCACTTAAATATGTCAACTCAAATGGATTAATCAAAAAAACCACCGGATTGTTGTCATAACTTAAAAACGATGATTGAAATGATCGAAATTTTGGAAAATTGTTCAGTTTTTTTTCTCCTGACTTATTGTTGAGTGAATCTATGGCAAGTACACCTTTATCAAAATGAATTAATGAGGATGAAATTTCTGACTCATTATTTTGAAGAAAAGATAAAATGGAATTATTACTAAAATGAAACGAAAAATCATCATATTCAAATCTTATATTTTTACCTGAAAAAGCAAAAGAACCAATATCTATATTGCCATCCATTACAAAGCTTTTGTTTTTAAAAAAATGCAATCTATTCGACATTGGATAAATATTAAAAGGAAATCTATTTGTAATATTCATTTTTTGGACTCGATATATATCCATTGTATTTAAATACAAATCGATTTCTGCCACCGTGTCACCAATAGCAGCTAAAGATTCAATCATAAATGAATCATGATCATACTCCTTGATATAAGATTCTGAAAACTGAAAAGCCCAAGGATTAATTTTAAACAATTGACCAAAACGAGTATAATCTATAAACCCGAAGATTTCAAGATCTATCAATAAATTTAATGATGACTGCTCATCTAGCCCAATGTATTTAGCAAATTCTTGTAATTTATATTCCCTGTCCAAGTCTTTACCTTCATAAAATTGCATCAATAAAGCAAGTGGATTGACATCAAATCTTGCAATATCCCGATATCTACTTTCATCAAAATATTGATCAGACTCAAACAACACCTGAATATCCCTGCCTGGAGAATAGTGAAACAGTAAACAGTTATCTTCTACTAAATCAATTTCCATTCTATCTACATACATATTTAAGCCATGTAATGTGTTTCTAATCGGATTTAATCCTCTTTTACCTGACAATCTACCTATTGAAATTTTTTTTTGTTGATCATCATATGAAAACTGAACATAAGGGTGATGAATAGAGCCAAATTGATTTTGAATAGAAAATTCTACATTATTACTTAGTAATTTTCCATCAATTAGTTGAAAATTATCGGAGAAAAACAAATACTTCATATTATCATCCTGAAACTTGATATCAATAACCTCACCGCCCCTATTAAAAACAATATCATCACCCTTTAATTGCAAACCACTTACAAAATAAAAGTCATCGAATATAATGAGACTTTCATTGTATGTATTTGATTTAAAACTAGGATATTTATTAGATGAGGTCAATTGATTCTTATAAACCCCTTGACAAGTGCTGTTTACAACGCCGACACAAGAAAAAGAAGTATTTTCGATTTGAAAAAATTTCTTTTTGAAGTCTAATGAAAAATTAGAAAAATCAAATTCCACAAAAAGATCATCATTTAAAAAATCTGACTCAGCGGAAATCCCACTAAAAATATTTTCTATAATGTCATAATCGCCAATGGCATTAAAAAACTGAATAGTATCACGATGATTAAATAATATGATTTCAGAATCTGAAAAATGGAAATTCAAATTGCCATTATCCTCAAAAAATACATTAAAATCTCCAGAACATTTCCAACTAAAACCCTCTCCAACATATAATGTGTTAGATATTAAAAATCTCTCGATATTAGAGAATAAGTGTTTTAAGTGCAGGTCCGTATATACGTCATTATTTTCAATTAAAAAATCTAACAAATCAGAAAAAACGAGACTTTTCTTATTGTTTCCATGACACTCTAGAAATAAATTAAAAAAGGGGACATAATGAGAATTAAAATACAAACCCCTATCATTGAACTCAGCTAAAACTTGATTGATTTTATATTTTTGGTCCTCTGATAGTTCACGAGAATTTAAAATTCTAAAAAACTTTCTTGCTTTTTTCCTGACTTTCGATTTGGAATTGTCTTTCATTAATGCATATATATCTGACTTGAAATCTATCTCCTGAGCTGTTAAAAATGAGGTAAAAGAACAGAAAATAAATAAGATACATACTTTATAAAACCAATTCATAAATACATTTTTTACGTAAAAATATCAACAGCCTGTATCTGAACATTCAATAATCTGTTTAAAATGCATGAAATCCAAAGAAGCTCCACCCACCAACAACCCATCAACATTGTTTTGGTGAAGAATAGAAGAAGAATTTTTAACGCTACAGCTTCCACCATATAAAATAGGCATTTTAGAGGCATTATATTTTCCAATTTTTGACACTAACATTTTTCTAATATAAGCATGCATTTCCTCAATTTGAGCAAGAGACGGTGTTTTCCCTGTACCAATTGCCCAAACAGGTTCATATGCTATGATACAATTAGACAAATGCTCATCAGACAATAACATGATAGTCTCATTTAATTGACCTTCAATAACATTGAAATAATTACCAAACTCTCTATCTTGCTCTTTTTCTCCAACACAAAAAACAGGACGAATATTATATTTAAAAGCCATTGTTATTTTTTTATTTAAAATAACAGCTTTTTCTTGAAAATATTGCCTTCTTTCAGAATGGCCAATAATAGCGTATTTTACGTACTCACTTAACATAGCAGCTGATATTTCACCAGTATAGGCGCCAAAGTCCTCTGCAGCAAGATTTTGTGCTGCCAAATTAATCTCTTTTGAGAACTGAAAACAATGAGGCAAGTGAATGACAGGAGGTGCAATTACAACATGACAATTGAAGTCATAAGTATCCTCCATTAAAAAAGATGACAATTTCCCCATGAAATCAATTGACTCTGGAGCCGTTTTATTCATTTTCCAATTCCCAATAATATATTTCATATTTAAATTAATTAATTGTTACCCTAGGATCTAACCAAATATAAATTAAATCTACTAATATATTTATAACTATAAAACAGCTTGAAATGACTAAAATAACGCCCATAACCAAAGGAAAGTCGACACTCATCAAGGCATCAACCAGCAACTTGCCTAAACCATTCCAACCAAAGATATATTCTATAAAAACAGCGCCCGAAAACATACCTGCAAACCAACCAGATGCAGCAGTAACAACAGAAGTCATAGAGTTTTTTAAAGCATGAAACATAATCACATATATCATCCCAAAACCCTTTGAACGAGCTAATAAAATATAATCAGCACTTAATTCATCAATTAATGCTGATCGTGTCAAATGTACAATAACTCCCAAAGGTCTAATACCTAAAGTTAAAGCGGGAAGAATTAAATTTTGCAAGGATAAAACCCTACTGCCAGATAAATCATTAATCGTAAACAAACTACCTGTTATATTCAAATTAGTTAACCACTCAAACTTATATGCAAAGATATAGCCTATAAGAACAGCACATAAAAAAGAGGGCAACGACATTCCCAATACACTAACAAGTGAAATAAATTTATCTAAAAAACTATCTTTAAAATATGCGGCTAAAACACCTATCGGAACACCAATACATAATGCGAAAAAAATGGCGGCAAATGCTAACACAAGAGTATTAAGAAATGCGTTGGAAATTAAATCAGAGACTAAAATATTTTTTTGATAAAAAGAAGTGCGCAAATAAGGCATCTTTAAAACTAATAACATATTATTAATCTTTAACACAGGGACATAGGAAGGATATACAGGAGAGTCAAAATGTATAGACAATGGAGATAAATCATTTATGTAATAAAAATATTGCTTATATAGAGGTTGATTAAAATGATATTTTTTATTTAATAACTCTAACTGTCGCTCATTATCTCGATCACCGAGCATCATTTTAGCCGGATCAGCAGGAATAACATTAAATAAAAAAAATATAACAGTTATCACTCCAAACAACACAAGCGTAGAATATAACAGTTTATGAATAAGATAATTAAACAATAATATTGATTTATTTAATTGGTAATATGATCTAAATTATCAGGCAAATCTCGCCAATGCCACTTTTCTTGTATAACACCTTTACTTAAAAGAAAAACACCCGGGTTAGCTCTGATCATAGTTTTTAAAGTTGTCTGATCAACCAAAAAGTAGGGATATAACAATTCTAATTGTGATAATTTATTTTTCACTTCAGCAGTAGAAGAAGATGATAGACCATAAACTGGTAAATTAGGTCCTAATACATTGGCAATAAATTTATCAACAACACCATGTGCCTGAACATCTGTTTTTTGAATATCATAAGACACAACTAACAGCACCTTATCTAAAGATAATATACTATCAGTCATCTCAATATCATTGACAGCATCGACAATGTCAAAATCATGTATTTTTGGCTCATCTCCTTTAATCAGTAATTTTGTTTTTCTATCCTTAAAAATCGCCCCATTTATTTTCCATGGCTCATCTGATGTTTCAAACTCTTTAACAACACCATCAATCTCATAATACCAAACATCTTGATACACATCTTTTTTCGCATCTTCAGGGAGCTTTCTATCTTCATTAATATTAACGCCAACCTTATATGCCCTAAAGTCAATAAAAGGCAAATGTGATAAGGCATTAATAGGGATGAAGCATAAAATTAAACCCTTAATAATTAATAATCTATTAACAGTTTGACGATGTAAGAATAGGTTAATTTTAGCCTGAGTAAAAAATAGAATCAAAGAAATAAATAAAAGATAAATATCCTTAGAGAAGGAAGTCCAGGGATCTAACTTCATGAAATCGCCAAAACATCCACAATCAGTAACTTTATTAAAATAGGCAGAAAAAAAAGTTAGAAATGTAAAAAAGATCATTAATAATAAATTACCCCACATTACTTTTCTAATCTGGATGCCATAAAATAAAAATAAACCTAAAAACAGTTCAAACAGAATAATGGAAACAGATAAAACTAAGCTTGCTGGAACAAGAAAATTGAGTCCAAAAACCTCAAAATACTCTTGTAGTTTATATGAAAAGCCCAATGGATCAATTAATTTTACAAAGCCAGAAAATAAAAGAAAAATAGCATACGAGAATCGTAATATGTTGACCATAAATTTTTGAGCAAGCAATTTTGTTGCGAAAGATAAAATAGCAAGCACTTGGACACTTAATAAAATAATTAAAAATTTCATTTTTCTGATAATTTAATTAACGCAAAAATAGAATAATTAATCATGTCAAAATAATTTGCGTCTATTCCTTCTGAAACCAATGTTTCACCTTTATTATCTTCAATTTGTTTAACTCGCAGAAGCTTCTGAAGTATTAAGTCTGTAAATGATCCAACTCTCATATCCCTCCACGCTTCATCATAATCATGATTTTTAGCAATCATTAAACTTTTTGCTTTTCTGATATATTGTTGATATAATTTTGAGGCTTCTTCTAAACTCAGGTCTGCTGAATCTGAAAGCCCTTTTTCTAATTGAATCAATGCTATAATTGAATAATTAATAATACCCCTAAACTCACCATCGACTGTATCACTGATAGCCTGCTTCCCTTTATCTTCAATACTTCTAATTCGCTGCGCTTTAATGAAGATTTGATCTGTCAATGAACTTAATCTCAAAATCCTCCATGCACTACCATAATCAAGCATTTTTTTATTAAACAACGCATGGCAATCATTGGTAATTAAATCAAAACTATCTGATGTCTTCATATGTATTTTAAACATTAAAATCTATCTTTAGCAAAAATATAATAATTAATCAATCTTAACTTATCAACTTTGGATTTTTATAAAAAATTAAAGAAAAAAAACAGCATGCCATTAATTATGGGCATTTTGAATTTAACACCTGATTCATTTTATGATGGAGGTAAATACAACAACATAAAAAACGCCGTAAATCAAGCTCAAAATATGATATCAGAAGGGGCTGATATTATTGACTTAGGCGCATGTTCTTCTAGGCCTGGATCTCAGCCTATTTCTTTAAAAGAAGAGGAAAAAAGATTATTTCCAATATTACTAAAATTACGTGAAAGTTTCCCCGAGATTATAATTTCTATTGACACATATAGGTATCAAATTGCAGGACAGGCAATAAACTATGGGGCAAATTTAATTAATGACATATATATAAACAAAGATGAAGACAAAATGCTACAAACAATCCAAAAACATGATATACCCTACGTATTAATGCACATGTCTGGCAATCCAACCAATATGCAAAAAAAAATATCTTATAATCACTTCGAAAAAGACATAAAAGATTTTTTTATACAAAAAATTAGAAAATTAGAAAATTATGAGATTACTAAAATTATTCTAGATCCTGGATTTGGGTTTGGTAAAACACTATATCAGAATTATGAATTAATCAATCTGCTGCCAAAAATGATGCAGTTAAAATATCCAATACTAACTGGAATTTCCAGAAAATCCATGATTAGTAAAGCGTTAAACATACATACTAATGACACTATTAATGGGACAACAGTATTAAATACCATTTGTCTGATGAAGGGGGCGAAAATAATTAGAGTACATGATGTTAAAGAGGCCAAAGAAAGTTTGGAAATTTTTAAATTAGTAGCAAAAAATAATCCTAATCTCTCTATAATAAAAATTTGAACAAATACTCTTTTATACTGACCCTGATCTGCTTATTTAGCTGTAACAATAACAGTACATATACATTATCTGATCAGGAGATTATATTTTCTATAAAAAAGAAAAATCATATAGATAGTTTAAAAATTAAACGAAACGAAAAATTAAAAGTATTTTTTGCTATTGATCCAGAGTGTCCTTTATGTAAATCATATAGCAAAACAATGAATGATCTATATTCAAACTACCAAAATAATATTGATTTTTATGCATTTTTACCATCACCTATTTTTTTAAAAAATAAAATGGAACAATTTGTAGAAGAGTATTATTTTGACATGAATGTAATAATAGACACAAATCAAATTTTAACTAATTTTCTGAATGCTACCATAACACCTGAATGTTTTCTGCTAGATAAAAACCTCAATATCATCTACCAAGGATTGATAGATGATTGGGTCAAGAAGCTAGGAAGAAAAGGACAGAAAATCAACCATAGATATTTAGAAGAAGCTATTGAATCTCATCTAAATGAGGAGTCAATTAATATCAATAAAACTAATGCAATTGGATGTCGTATACAAATATTAAAATAACATACTGTATATTATGCATTATCATAATGGGATGTACGAAAAATGAAACCACATTTCATCAAGACATTAAATATATTATTCATGAAAAATGTGCTGTGTGTCACCATCCAAAAGGTGCAGGGCCTTTTAGTCTAATCACGTACCAAGACATAATAAAAAGAGCAGATATGATAAAAGAGGTTATAGACGCAAAATATATGCCTCCCTGGCCGGCAGATCCAGAATACAGAAGCTTTTTATATGAAAAATCCTTAACCCCTGATGAAATTGAGAAAATAACAATGTGGCTAAATGGCAAGCAAAAAAAGGGCGAATGGACTAATAATTCTTTTTTGGATTCATTGCTAGTGAAAGAGAAGAAAAGGAAGCCAGACTTACAATTAACGATGAAACAGAGTCATATTACTAATTCAACAAATCAAGATCAATTTTTAATGATGAAATTTCCGTTTGAGTTAGAAAAAGATACATTTATTAGGCAAATTGAGTTTGTCCCTGGAAACACACAGATAGTACATCACATAAATGCTCATCTAATCACATATAGTCCAACAGAAAAAACAAATTTATTTGATGGTGAATATATTGTTGACACGGAACTTTTCTCTGATGAAGCATGTTTTAAAAAATTAAATATTTTGAATGATAGCGGAGAATATCCAGTATTAACACCATCAGTATCAAATTATCTTCCTGGCTCTGAACAAACAATCTATCCAACTGGAATTGGTGGTTTTACTGCAAAAAAACAAAATATTATTTTAGTTAATGATTTCCACTATGCTCCAACACCTTACTCAGTAAAAGACAGTTCTTATTTTAATATATACTTTAGTAAACACCCCCCAAACAGAAAAATTCAAGAAACACAATTAGGTACATTTGGAATATCTAAAATTAATCCTCCACTAATTATCCCTCCAAATGAAATTAAAAAGTTTACTACTCGTGCAAGGATAACAAAAGACATATCACTACTAACAATAAATCCACACATGCATTTGTTGGGCAAATCATTTTTAGCTTATGCTGTAACTATTAATGATGACACAATACCACTAATAAAAATTGATGATTGGAATTTTAGATGGCAATATTTTTACACTTTTAAAAAGATGTTAAAAATTCCTGCTAGTTCAGAAATCATAGTAGAAGCGACATATGACAATACATCGAACAACCCTGACAACCCATTCTCTCCACCTACAACAGTCTCAGAAAGAGCAAATTTTAATGGAAGAGGAAGTATGAAAACATCAAATGAAATGTTACAATTTATAATTAACTACTTACCATATGAAGAGGGAGATGAAGACATCCATTTAGGAATTTAATAATTTAGTGTTAATATCTTTTACAAGTGATGGCCCACTATATATAAAGCCTGTATAAATTTGAACCAAACTTGCACCAGCATTTAACATCTCAATAGCATCGCTAGCTTTCATAATGCCACCAACGGCAATCACTGGTAAAGTTCCTCCTGATTTTTTAGATATATAACTGACAATTTGTTTAGACCTAGTGAATAATGGTTTGCCACTTAATCCTCCCACCCCCTTTGCTTCAATATCCCTTTTGTTACTTATTAAAGATTCACGCTTTGAGGACGTATTTGTAGCAATAATACCAGATATTTTAAATTCGCTCACCAAATCTAAAATATGGTCAATTTGAAAAAAGTTTAAATCCGGAGAAATTTTAATCAGAATAGGCTTATTATATTCTTTCTTATTAATTTTCTGAACCTCCGATAGTAAAAGTTTTAAATCTGATTTATTTTGTAGTTCGACTAGACCAGGAGTATTTGGGGAACTAATATTAAGGACTAAATAATCAACATAAGGAGCTATTTTCTCAAGACATATTTTATAATCTGATGAAGCACATTTATTATCTGTTATTTTATTTTTACCAATATTACCACCCACAATAATGTTAGCATATCTTTTTTTAAGTCGTTTAGCAATAACATCTACACCATCGTTATTAAACCCCATCCTATTAATTATAGCCTGATCCTTTTTTAATCTAAATAATCTTGGTTTCTTATTACCAACTTGAGGCAAAGGAGTAACAGTACCTATCTCTACAAAACCAAAGCCCAAGGATGCAAATTCGTTAAATACTTTTGCATTTTTATCAAAACCTGCAGCCAAGCCTACTGGATTTTTAAATAAAATACCAAAAAGCTTTTTTTCTAACCTTTTATCTTCTACAGCATAGAAGAATCGAAAAAGTTGACCAAAACCAGGAAAATAAAAACAAAATTTTAATAATTGAATAATTCGATTATGAATAAATTCTGGATTAAAAGCAAATAAAATAGGTCTAAATAAAATTTTATACAACATGTTGACTATAAAATTAAAAATTTGAACATCAAAAAAACAAGCAATTAGATAATAAATTTTTATTTTTACTAAATGTTAAATTTAGACTTTCATTTTTATTTATACGCTTTTGTAGCCTTACTTTTTTCTAATACTGCATTAGCGTGTGATACAACACCATCGTTAACTGTAAGCAATGTAATTGATAATGGAGATGATACATTTTACATGGATATTACAGCTTGCATTGGTTCTGAAGGATCTGCAGATGGATTTGATTTATATTTTAATAATGACATCAATATATTAGGAACTACTGTCACTGAAATAGAGTCGCCAGGATTAGAAAATGTGGCCACCGTTAGTGTAAGTAATGGTATTTGGTTAGCTTATTTTGAAGAATATGATATCAATGGGACTTATTTTGAAAATGGTGCATGGGGGTTAGATTGCATTGAATTTGGTATTATTGTAGATGATAATCCAGAAGGAGCCACTTTATGTAGCGCTGGGATGAATGAAGACTGTTTAGGATGGACTTTTGATGACGTTTTTATTACATGTGCAGTCATACCTGGTCCTTGTGTGCCCAATTACTCAATAACTGATAATGGAACTATTGATGGTGATGTTAGCGTTAGTGGACAAAACTGTAATTTTGCACCACTAAATGATGAAATTGTTGAGCTAACTGTGACCTGTGATGGGGAATTTAATTTTTCATTAACACAAGATGAAAGTATAGGTTGGCCCGGTGAGTCCTGGCTCACCATTGCTTTAGGTTGTTGCAGTGGTGTCCTAGAACAAACAATGTCTTTTTTTCTTGAGCCTACACTCACAATAGACACATACTTAACAGAGGGGACCTATTACGTCATTGTAGATATTGAAGGAAATGGATTTCCTGGAGATTATATTTTAGACATCACATCAAGTGCTGATGTGGGACTAGTTACTACTGCAAATGCGGGGGAAGATCAAGTAACTTGCGAAGAGGACATAGTATTAAACGGTAATCCGACTTTAAATGACAATGAAATAGGGACATGGAGTATTATTAGCGGTAATGGGAATTTTATAGAACCAAATAATCCAAATACCACTGTAACAAATTTACTCAATGGAGAAAATCTATTTCAATGGGAAATTGCTAATGAGTGTTCAAATTCTACAGATTTAGTGGCTATAGAAGTCGCTAACAATATCGTTATCGATGCCCCTGAAACAGTATATTGTCTAGATGACATTTCTTTATCAGCAATAGGAGCAAATAATACTGGGGAATGGAGTGTAACACCAGAATTTAATGTCGAAATTAATGATATCAATTCGGACAATACATTTGCAACCGTAGCAGCATATGGAACATATACTTTTACATATACAATTTGTGATGAAGAATTTTCGACAGTTGTAAATGTTGAAAGCATAATACCAAACCTGTCCTCACCATCAAATACATACTACTGCTTAGAAAGTTTTTCATTAATGGCAGACGTAAATGGAGACCCTGGATATTGGGATTTTGAAGGGCCATTTATTGCAAATATTGACAATCCAATATCACTAAACCCCACAGTAACAGTAAATGGATATGGGACATATACTTTTACATATTATGGCTGTGGATCTAGTAATAGTATTCAAATAAATATGGCTGGTTCTCCTCCCAATGCATTTGGAGAAGAAGAAACATACTGCCTCGAACCAATTGAATTAAATGCGCAAGTTGATGGAGATCCTGGATATTGGAGTTTTGAAGGACCTGGTAATGCAATTTTCAGCCAACAAGATGAATTAACTACAACAGTGACAGTGGATGAGTATGGCATATATTTCTTCACATATAACGGATGTGGGGAATCGAGCAATACTATAATATTAAATTCATTAATTGCACAACCCCAAATTATTGAACCAGAAGAAGAACTAACCATCTATTGTGATCTAAACACCAACTTAGAAGCCTACGTCTTAGGAGATCCTGGCTATTGGGATTATGATGGACCTGGAACCGCCATTTTTGAAAATCAAAATTCGCAAGCAACTATGGTCACGGTCGATCAATATGGTACTTATTCATTTACTTACTACGGATGTGGTACAGAAAGTTACCCCATAATAATAAATTTTGAAGTATTAGAGCCGATGATTAATGGGGATGAAATTATTTACTGTGAATTAAACAATGAGTTAACCGCATCAGTGTATGGAAGTGAAGGCATAGAATGGTTTATCAATAATCAGCCCACAAATGCAGATGCGACATTGAGCAATCTCAATTCTGCAAATACCACTCTGACAGTATCAGATTACGGAATCTATGAAATAGGTTTAAATGGATGTGGCAGTACAGTGTTCACGGAAATTAGTTTTGAGCCAGTTGCCCCTCATATTATTGCACCAAATTTCCAAAATTGCATTTTAACTGCAACCCTCATAGCATATACTGACGATCCAAGTGGAGGAGGGCCTTGGGTACAAGAATCTGGCCCAGAGGGAGTAGTTTTTTCAAATATCACATCTAATATGACAGAAATAACTGTTCCTGATTTTGGACTATATAGTTTTTCATATCCAGCCTGTGATACAAGCTCAAGAATTAGTATAGGGTTTGAATGTCCACTAATATTTCCAAATGTACTGACACCCAATAATGATGGGAATAACGACTTTTTCATTATCCAAAATTTAAACTCAGATATATATACAGAAAGTATTCTTACTATCTATAATAGATGGGGAGCAATTATATATAATGGTAAAGAATATGGATTAAATGAAGAGTGGTGGAATGGAAAAACAACATATAATAATATAGAAATAGTAGACGGAGTATATTATTATGTTGCTGAAGTCTTTAATAATGTCAAGAAGCAGAAGGAGACATATTCTGGTGAATTAAATGTATTCATTTCAAATTCATCATCTTCAAATGAAGAATGAAGTGATGAATTTGAATGAACACAAACTTACCTCCTATTTCTTTTTCTTTTCTCTAATATCCAATGTAAAAGGATGTATAGAACGAATTAAATCATCATATTTTGATAATTGTTTTTTCTTAAGAGAGGCCTTAACTATTTCATCTCTTTTTTTAGAGAATCGAAGCATATATTGATGAGTTGCTTTTTGAGGATTTCTTTTATTATTTGCTACATCTCGGTCATTATCTGATGGCCTTGCAGATTTTTTAATTGCTTTTTGCATATTATTTGCATACTCCGCAAATGCATTCATAAAAATCACTCTTTGCTTGTCATCTAACTTCAACTCCTTAGTTAAAAATTCAACTGCTTGAACTGAATTCTTTTTAAGCTTCATTGATTCTTTCTGATTAGCGTGCATTTGTTGGCCAAATGAAACAGAAAAGATAGAGACACATAAACATGTTAAAATTATTTTTTTGATTGTCTTCATAAGTATTTAGTATTTAAATTTGATGTATATAAGATTAGAAAATCTATTCAATAAGAAAACGAAATTAATATTATTTTATTGCAATAACTAATTAGAAAGGCTAAAACCAATAACAAAGTGGATAGCTCTAAGCTTGAAATTATTGTTCAAAACAGGAGAAGACACATCAAATGAGGCATAAGTATTCTCATCAACCGTAGAATTATAAATCTCAAAAAAATCATCATCTTTATTTTCAATTTCCTTAAAAAATGGTATCAGACCAACACTATACCTTAATGCGAGGTAAAAGGACTTTGTCTCATAACCAATACCTGTTAGAAAAGCGGCATTCCAACTAAACGGCCATTCATCTTTATCAAATCCGTGACTATCAATACCTGAATCCGAATCAAAAAATTCATAAATAACCTTTTCATCTAAGACAGGGACATACGAAGTATACTCTTGAGTTTCTATATCAAATGATCCAATAACACGACTCTCTTCTGCTTTTAATAAAAACCCAAATTTCACACCTGCTTGAATAAATAAATTATCTGAGGGATATAACTTCAATACAAATGGAAAATTCAAATAATTAACGCGCCAAAAATAATTACCTATTTTATATTGTCCATTATTTTCCAACCCGGATAGTATGAAAATTAAATCGTTAAAAATTACATCATTTCCATTTTGATAAACAATATGATTAAAATCTAATTGTTGATATTCAAGTTCTGGTTGAATAGAAAGACCTTTAATAATAGGCATATTAAACCTAACACCTAGGACGCTACCATTAATAACTTCAATATTATTAGAAAGATTATTGTCATTAAGTAAGGCTAAAGTTCCATCTGAAGGAAAATTAAAATCTAATAACCCATGATAATTACCGATATCATCATAGATAGAGTTATAACCTATTGACGGTCCATAAAAAAAACCTATTGATGTTCGTTGAGCAAACAGAATAGATAATGGCAAAAAAAAGAATACTAGCAAACAAAACTTAATATAATTAGTCTGATTATTCATAATAAGCGAGTTATTATTAACAAGTGACCCTGAAAGGATTCGAACCTTTAACCTCCTGATCCGTAGTCAGGTACTCTATCCAGTTGAGCCACAGGGCCATAATTATTTATTTGACAAAAGGAATGATCGCAACTGATGGGTGCTTCTAGGCTTAGATACAATTTCCATTTTATCATTGAACACAAAAAAAGTAGGGGTTTTTTTAATTTTAAAATCCAAACAAATTGGAGACTTATAAACTTTAAATTCACAAATATTAATCCAATTAAAGTTATTATTATTAATTGCATTTTCCCAATTCTTTTGATTGCCATCTAATGACACAGCAATAACCTCAAAATTGCCATTTTTATTCTGATTATACCAATTAGAAAACCCAGGTAACTCAGCCATACAATGCTGACAATGAGATGCCCAAAACATTAGTACAGTATACTTGTTATTCTGACACGTTTTCTGTAAGTCAACACGCTTACCATTAATGTCCAAAATATTAAAATTAGGGGGGATATTACCAATTTGTAAATTTTTAAATTGCGATGCTCTTTCTTTTAGTAGATCACTAGGATCAACATCATCTCCACAGCCTTCACCAAAAATATATTCATCCATAATATAATTACACAACTCTCCCCATATTGGATTATTCTTTTTATCAGTTTGCCCAGTATTGTAGAATCCATCTAACATATTGTACATGCAAAATTCGGCGACTTCATCATTCACTTTAGCGTACTCCATAATAACATCAATAGCATCATGAAAGCCATATTTATTATTTGGCCAATTACTATAGGTTTGAAAATACGTCTGTATTCGACTAGGTAACAATGGACTTCTAACAACACATTCATCGGTAAAATCAATGTCATTAAAATATAAGTGAGAGGCATAAGGATTAGAAGACTGCATTTTAGAGACAATCATCCCAAAATATGTGCCAGGATATTTTTCATCTAAACTCAAACCATATTCAAAAAGTTCATTTTGCAAAATTTTCATTTCAGCAAGCTTTTCATCCCTACTTTTCTTACTCTTTCTAATTAATTTAATTTGTTGATTAACTGATTCCTCTTTAATGGTATATAATTTTTTTATTTCATTTTCATTTGATGAAGGAATGCTATAGCCTTTTTTAATTCTATAATTAGCAAAATCTAAGCTTAATTGTTTTGATTCAGCTGGATTAATAACAAAATCAACTGAATTTGTGGCATTATTGAAGGATAGTCTATATACACCTGTTTGGTATTCTCTTTTGGAGAATGAAAATTTAGCAGATTGAACTCGAGCGCTATCAAGCAGATAATCATCATTTCCTTTAATTTCATAAAGAAACATAGTACCTGACTTGGCTTTAGAAGTAGACTGAAAAGAGCCATTAATAATCACATCACCCTTAATATTTTTAGTATACTCTTGGGAATTTGCTTGAAAAAAGATAACAAATACAAATAAAACTAATCTTAAAAAATTTTGCATAATACTAAAAATTTATATAGACGAATATATTACTTTTTTGGCAGAGTATAAAGTATTTTTTAACAGAGAAGCTATTGTCATAGGCCCAACTCCACCAGGGACAGGTGTAATATGGGAAACATAATTTTGGACATCATTAAAATCGACATCACCAACTAATTTATATCCTGACTTTGTTTGTGCCGACTCAACTCTATGAATACCCACATCAATAACAATAGTGTTTTTTTTAATCATGGAGGACTTTAAAAAATTCGGCGAGCCAATTGCGACAATAATAATATCGGCTTCCATAGTTAATTTATCCAAATTTTTTGTCCTACTATGAGCTAAAGTGACAGTTGCATTTCCTAATCTTGTATTACGGGACAGTAAAATACTAATTGGCGTACCAACAATATGACTTCTACCTAAAACAAGACATTTCTTGCCAGATGTTTCAATATTATACTCATCTAACAAACTGACGATACCAAAAGGAGTAGCAGGTAAAAAAGTAGGTAAACCAAGAACCATTCTGCCAATATTCACTGGATGAAAACCATCAACATCCTTTTTATGAGAAATACTATGAGTAATATCATTCTCATCAATATGATGAGGGAGAGGCAATTGAACTATTAAGCCGTCTATATTATCATCATTATTAATTTCAAAAATTTTATCTAATAAAGTATTTTGGGAAACATCATTAGGATAGCGGAATACGGAGGATTCAAAACCTATTTCTTTACAAGCCTTCATTTTAGCCTTGACATATGTATCAGATGCTGGATCATCACCCACTAATATAGCAGATAAATGAGGTGCTTTTTTATTTTCATCTAGCAAACGTTGAACTTCATTAGACAAGTCTAATTTAATCTTTTGAAATAATGCTTTTCCGTCTAATATAATCATTCTCTTATTGCTTGAAATTAGGAGGTAATCCACCTAAATTTTTCACCATATTATCAAACCCTCCGCTTTTCATCATTTTCATCATTTTGCCCATTTGACTAAACTGTTTAATTAACTTATTAACATCCTCAATTTTAGAACCACTACCAGAAGCTATTCGCTGACGTCTTGAATGATTAATAATTTTTGGATCATTTCTTTCTTGTTCTGTCATTGAAAAAATCATAGATTCAATACCTTTAAATGCATCATCATCAATATCCATATTTCTCACTGCTTTACCTACTCCAGGTATCATGCCTAATAAATCTTTAATGTTTCCCATTTTCTTGATTTGTTTTATTTGCTTTAAAAAATCATTAAAAGTAAATTGATTTTTTAGCATTTTCTTCTCCATCTCCCTCGCTTCTTTTTCATCGAATTGCTGCTGAGCCCTTTCAACTAAAGAGACAACATCACCCATTCCTAAAATTCTATCTGCCATTCTATTAGGATGAAAAATATCAATCGCATCCATTTTCTCACCAGTGCTAATAAATTTAATTGGCTTATGCACTTCACTTTTAATTGTAAGAGCAGCTCCACCTCTAGTATCTCCGTCTAATTTTGTCAACACAACACCATCATAATTAAGAACTTCATTAAATGTTTTCGCAGTATTAACTGCATCTTGACCAGTCATAGAATCTACCACAAATAAAATTTCTGATGGAGAGACCACATCCTTAATACATTTTATTTCTTCCATCATCTGATTATCTATAGCTAATCTACCAGCGGTATCAATGATCACAATATTTTTACCCTCTTTTTTTGCGTACTCTATCCCTCTTTTAGCAATTTGAACAGGATCCTTTTCATTTAAATCTTTATAAACGGGGACAGCAATAGAGGCCGCAACAACTTCCAATTGATCAATAGCTGCAGGCCTATACACATCACATGCAATAAGTAAAGGCTTAAGCTTTTTATGGGTTTGCAAATAATTTGACAACTTTGCTGAAAAAGTAGTTTTTCCTGAACCCTGTAATCCTGCAATTAAAACAACAGTGAACTTTGAGTCTAAATTTAGCTCTTGAGCCTTACTGCCCATTAACTGAGTTAATTCATCTTGAACAATTTTAATCATCAATTGACCAGGATTAATAGAAGTTAAAACATCTTGACCAATAGCTTTATCTTTGACTTGAGTTACAAAATTTTTAGCTGTATGATACGAAACATCTGCGTCTATTAATGCTCTTCTAACCTCTTTCAATGTTTGAGCAACATTGATTTCAGTAATTCTACCATGCCCCTTTAATAAACTAAAGGCTTTTTCTAATTTATCTGATAATTTTTCAAACATATAATTAAAATTTATTACATTTTAAGTGGCACATCAATTCCTAACAAACTCATGCCTCTAGAAATTAATTCCGCGACTTTTTTTGAAATCGTTACTCTAAAATTAATATCATTTTTATTAGGAGCACTTAAAATAGGAATTTTTTGATAAAAATGATTATACTCCTTAGATAAAGAATATAAATAATTTGCTAAAAAGGAAGGGTTTAAATGAGTAGCAGAGTGATGTAAAACAGACGGATAATTTAAAATCAATTTAACAAGGATTTTTTCTTCGTCTAACAAAGACCTATTAACCTTAAACACTCTTTTGATTTGTTTTGACTTACTAATCAAAGAATTAATTCGAGCATATGCATATTGAATAAACGGTCCAGTATGACCATTAAAATCAATGGAATCCTCAGGGTTAAATAAAATCCCTTTCTTTGGATCAGGTTTTAAAATAAAGTATTTTAACGCAGCATCACCTATAAGCCTAGACAATTTATCAATATCTACGTTAGATTTATTAGATTTTAAAATAATATCCTTTGATTTCACATACATCGAATCTAAAAGATCATCTATATCCACTACATTCCCTTCCCTTGATTTCATTTTACCGTCAGGCAAATTCACCATACCATAAGACAAGTGAAATAAATCATCCGACCAACTGAATTTCATTTTATTTAAAATACTAAAAAGAACATTGAAATGATGATTTTGCTCATTACCAACCACGTAAATCATTTTATCAAAGGATATTTCATCTTTACGTATAATAGCAGTTCCTAAATCTTGAGTCATATAAACAGCAGTGCCATCTGCTCTCAACAATAACTTTTCTTCCAAATTATAATTATCTAAATTAACCCAAATAGAATTATCTTTTTTTTGATAACAAACACCTGAATCTAAGCCATTCAACACATATTCTTTACCAATTAAATAAGTATCACTTTCATAGTATATTTTATCAAAATAAACACCGATCTTTTTATATGTTGACTCAAATCCCTCATACACCCAAGAATTCATTTGTTTCCATAAATTTATTATGTCTGAATCCCCAGACTCCCATTTTCTTAACATTTCTTTCGCCTCATTCAAAAGAGAAGACTTTAATTTCGCTTCTTCAATAGAAAACCCTTTTTGAATTAATTGTTGTTGTTCTTCTTGATATTTTTTCTCAAAGACTACGTAATACTTGCCAACAAAATGATCACCTTTAATAGCAGAATTATCTGGCGTTTCAGCATTTCCAAACTTTTTCCAAGCTAACATAGATTTACAAATATGTATCCCCCGATCATTAATAATCTGAACTCGTTTCACATTATATCCATCAGCGATTAATATATTTGCAATTGAATGTCCCAATAAAATATTTCTCAAATGACCTAAATGCAAAGGTTTATTGGTGTTTGGCGAACAAGATTCAATGACAATATTTTCGTGTTTCTGATCATTAATTTCAAAATTTTCTAAAAAGCTAAATTCTAATCCTTCAAACCAAAAATTATCGGCAAACTGTAAATTTAAGAAGCCTTTAACTATATTAAAGCTCTCTAAGTAATCTAATTCTTTAATCAGATACGAGCCAATTTCATCACCTATTTGATTAAGAGGTTTTTTGATTAATTTTAGTATTGGGAATAAAACAATCGTCCAATCACCTTCAAACTCTTTTCGTGTTTCCTGAATTTGAATATCCTCTACTGATAATCCAGTATAACACATGGTTACTAAATTGGCAATTTCTTCTATATGTTTTTTATAAATCATGTAAAATAAGTTCTTGACTTTTTATTATTATAAATGAGGTTCTAGAAATATCTCAGCAATCATGCACCTTGCACTTCCCCCACCAAAATATTCAATGGTATTTAAAGGAGAATGGATAATTTGACACTTTTTTAAGATATTTGTTTTTTGCGGTCTAGTTAAAGCATGAAAAGCAGATGAACTCATAACTAAAATAGATTCATTTTGGTTATTTTTTAACTCCAAGACATTACCTAGAAAACTATTCATTTGATGTTTTGAAATAGTTATAATTTCCTTATTTGTATCTCTAAATAAAGAGATTAACATTTTTTTTTGATGATCGTGAATGATAGCATCTAAGCAAATAAATACCATACTTTCACATACACTCATTAAAACATTAGTATGATATATCATACGATCACCATCCTTCGACTCAAATAAAACAGGCCTATAGCCCATTTTTTGGCACCAAGTATTAAAAAGATCTTCATTAGTCCTTTTTGAGATAGAAGCATAAGCAATTTTATTTTTCCTATCTAACACCATACTGCCAGTGCCCTCTAAAAATTGACAATTACGCTCATATACATCCGTTTCATTAAAAATATTTTTCACATTAAAATTAGATTTTAAATAATCAATTATATCCTGCCTTCTCTCAGCTCTTCTATTTGGGCATAACATAGGGTAAATCCAAATAGATCCATCAAGATGAGTACTAATCCAATTATTTGGAAAAATAGAATCAGGTGTATATTGATCATTGTCATCTAAAAATTCTAAAACAGTAATACCTGCCTTTTTTAACACATCAACAAAAGCAGCAAATTCTAAATGTGCTTTTTTTGCTATATCTATATCTAATACACCTTGCTTATCTGAATTTTGATATTTGTTATCAAATGCAGTTGACTCATTAAACCCAAAATTAGAGGGCCTGATCACTATAATTTTGTCTGCAAGTATTTTATGGTTCATTGGTTCGAATTAAAGGTAATGTAACACAACGCAAAAGCCCCCCCATTTTAGCAGTTTCTGAAAAAGAAATCTCCTCAACAATATATCCTTTTTCAATTAACAATTGATTAATTCTAGAGAATTTTTTTTCTGAAACAATAATGTTATGAGAAATAGAAAATAAATTAGCATACATATTTGACATTTCCTGTTTATTGATCACAATAATATTTTCCTCACCAAACATATCATATATTAATTGTAGATCTTTTTTATACTTAAAACCATCTGCATGAAGTAATACGTGCCCTAAACCTAAAGGCTGAAAACAACAATCTAAATGCAAACAATTCTGAATCGAAATATCATCTGACTTATTTAACTCAAAGCCAATAATTTTTTTCGAGGGAAATTTTGTCGATAAAAAATCTAAAAATTTACCATTCGTTCTACTAACTTGAAATTGATGAAAATCAGTTTTTTTAGAATAGCCAACAAAAATAAAGTCACCTAAAAGAACTACATCTCCACCTTCAACAAACACATCTTTAGGTAGATGATTGATATGAGTACTGTTAATTTGTTTAAGTATCATGTCAAAACCTAATATTTCTTGGCTCCGATTTTTAATCATATTCGAAATAAAAAACTGATCATCTATAACAAAACCAACATCCCGAGCAAAAACCTGATTACATTGAAAAAGATTATTTGGACGCAAAACATTCACATGATACTTCTCAAACACACTTAGGAAACCATCTAATTCCATTTGAATGTCTTTTTCTCTTGGAAAAGTATTGCTCATAATATGTTCTTTAGATTTTGGATCATATGCATCTTTTAAATTTGGACAACCGCCAAAATCATTTGAAATACCAAGAATAACATCTTGAAGCTGACTAAACTCATTTCTAACAAATGGAAAAATCATAATTTATTTTAATGAAATTTTATTCAAATATATAGAGAACAAATAAAATTAATTAGCTTTATATTACATTTTATTTGTCAAAATATTTATGAAAAAAAAATATGAGCATATTAAATCTAATATAATTCAGCATTCATTAATTATAACATTAAATAGACCAAATAAGAGAAATGCACTTAACCCAAAAATGATTAATGAGATACAAGAAGTTTTTGACATCAACAAAAAAAACAACAATATTAGAGTTATTCTAATTGAATCTAGCTCTAATGTATTCTGTGCAGGTGCTGATATTGAATATTTAAATAAAATAAAAGAGTTTAGTTATGAAGACCATTTAATTGACTCTAAAATACTGATGAAGCTATTTAAAACAATGCTATCATACCCGAAATTAATTATTTCAAAAGTGTGTGGCGCAGCTATGGGCGGAGGCTGTGGAATTGTCACAGCATCTGATATTATTTTTGCAACACATAATAGTAAGTTTGGGTACCCAGAAGTGAAAATTGGATTTACACCGGCATTAGTCAGCACTTTTTTAATTCAAAAAATTAATTTATCAAATACACAAGAGTTATTACTATCCGGTAAAATTATTGATGGGGAAAAAGCAAAAAAAATAGGATTAGTGAATTTTTTATTTTTAGAAAAAGATATACACAAAAAAATTCTGCAATTCATCGACGATTTTACAGCCGAAACATCTAGTGATTCGATTCAAACGACTAAGGAAATACTATATTCACATCTTGAAATAGATAAAAAATTAGAACAAGCAGCAAAATTTAATGCTGATTCTAGAAAAAATGCAGACTTTAAAAAAGGAATAACAGCCTTTTTGAATAAAGAAAAAATTAATTGGAGTAAATAATATTAGACATGATCAGTAGTTATGAAAAAATTAAATTATCTATTGCAGTTATTATAATCGCTTTATCTATATTAATTATCTTATCATTTAACTCTTATTGGATCAATGGTATTTTTGATCAAAGTGAAATAATTTATAATACCAAAAATTACATAAATGTCAAAAATATCACAGGTGGACTAGGAGCCCTAGTCAGCAATTTCTTTATCACAATTTTTGGAATAGCAGCCTATGTATTGACATCATTCACAATACTAATCGGATTTAAAATTTTATTTGATCTAAAAAAAATTAAGATCTTCAAAACACTAACCATACACATATTTTTATTGATTTGGATCCCATTATTTTGTAGCATATTTCCCAAACCACATCTAACCGGAAAAATAGGCTTAACAACATCACATGACCTAACTATTTTAGTTGGTAATATAGGACTAGTGACACTTTTAATTATCTCATTATTTATATTCTTACTATTAACATTAAATATTAATAAAAAACACTTAGCATTTATTAAGCAAAAGGCATTACAATATGTTAATAATAAAAAATCAAACACAAATATTAAGCTCAAGGAAGATCAAGATGTTGTAACACAAGACAGACAAGAAAATGCAAATAATAATTTAAATACTGATGCAAACAAAACAGAGAATAAAGAAAGAAAGACTATTGTCAATGTAGCAAAAGATGAAAATACTGTAGATAAAAACAAAACATTAAAGGGTACAATAAATAATGACTTATTAGAATACAAGTTCCCAGAACTACATTTACTCAAAGAGTATCCTAAAAATAAAATATCTATCGATGAAACCGAGGTAGAAACAAATAAAAAACTTATAGAAGATACATTGCGTGATTTTAAAATTGATGTCCAAATAAAACGTGCTACTATTGGTCCAACAATCACTTTGTATGAGATTATTCCAAATAAAGGAGTTCAAATAGCTAAAATTAAAAATCTTGAAAATGACATAGCATTACGAATCAAAGCAATTGGTGTTCGAATTATTGCTCCATTACCAGGCAAAGGAACGGTGGGGATTGAGGTGCCAAATCAAAATCCAACAATTGTATCAATGAAAAATGTTATTGAGTCAGAAAAATTTCAAAATGCACAATTTGAATTACCTATTGCGCTAGGCAAAACAATATCTAATGAGACATTTGTACTAGACTTGACTAAAATGCCGCATCTATTAATTGCCGGTGCAACTGGGCAAGGAAAATCAGTTGGATTAAATACCATTCTCTGTTCTATTCTTTATAAAAAACACCCTTCACAAGTAAAATTTATTTTAGTAGATCCTAAAAAAGTAGAACTGACATTATACAACAAAATAGAAAAACATTTCCTAGCAAAATTACCTGGTGAAGAAGATGCAATAATTACAGACACAAAAAATGTAGTTAAAACATTAAAATCATTATGCATTGAAATGGATAGAAGATATGAATTATTGAAAAAAATAGAAGTAAGAAATATCCAAGAATACAATAACAAAATAAAATTACATCAAGCAAACAAGACGCAAAACCTAAAACCCCTACCATACTTGGTACTCGTAATTGATGAATTCGCAGATTTAATTATGACGGCTGGAAAAGAAGTAGAGATTCCAATTGCTAGATTAGCACAATTATCAAGAGCAATTGGCATACATTTAATTATTGCTACACAACGACCAACCACTAATATTATTACAGGAACAATAAAAGCAAATTTTCCAACAAGAATTGCATTTAGAGTCATACAAGGAGTAGATAGTAAAACTATTCTAGATGCTGTAGGCGCTAATCAATTAATTGGAAGAGGTGACATGCTTATTTCAACTGGAAGCTCGCTTACACGAATTCAATGTGCTTTTATTGACACAGGAGAAGTAGAGAAATTAACTACTTTTATCGGGGATCAATTAGGTTACCATAATCCTTTTGAGCTACCATTATTAGCAGATGAAGATGGGAAAAAAGATCAAGTAGATGAGAAAGATCGCGATCCATTATTCCGAGAGGCTGCACTATTAATTGTAATACATCAACAAGGATCAACCTCTATGATACAAAGAAAACTGAAACTTGGTTATAATCGAGCAGGAAGAATTATTGATCAATTAGAAGCCGCGGGAATATTGGGTCCACTAGAAGGAAGTAAAGGGCGCAAAGTATTAATTGAAACAGAAGAAGAATTAAATAAATTGATATGAAGAAACTAATAATATACATGTTCATTATTTCCAACCAAATCATAGGTCAAGATATAAATAATGCAGACAAAATAATGAATCATATCTATAATAGATTAATTAACACTGAGTCTGGATCATGTATAGAATTTACATATTCATTCAAAAACGAAGCATATGAAATGAACAATCCAATAGATGGTAAATTATCATTATTCTCTAATAATAGATTTCATTTAGAGTTCAATAGAGAAGAAAATAAAATGATACAAATTTACAATGGAGATAATTTAAAAACCATACTTATAGAAGAAGAAGAAATACAAATCGATAATATGGAAACAGAAAATGGATTAGTAATTCAAAGTGTATTTAGTAATTATAAATCAGACTTTAATGCAAAAATTATAGGTGAAGAAGAAGAAAAAACTATTATTCAGCTAAAACCAAAAAAAAAATATCATCAATCTGTTTTTAATGACTGTATAGAGAAATTAGAATTACCTCATTGTCTAAAATTACCTAATCAATGTAAGATTGGAATTCATCCGGCTAAACAAGAACAACTGAACGACTGCTTATATAAAAATAACGGATATGAAGAAACGAATATTGTAGAAGTTCAAGTTATAATTAACAGCATTAATTTAGAGTTAAAATCTATCATACAGACAAACAGATATAATGGAGAAGTGATTATTGAAATCAATGACATAAAAAAAGCAAACTCAGATATATTAAATATTCAGGGCATGTATGACAACTTTGAAATTATTGACCTGAGATAATAATTAGTCGATTCTTTTACAATTAAAATCATCGTATTGAAAAATTAATGTAGCGACATTTTTATACCCGCCATTTTTAGATTGTTTAAAATCATAGGTTGTCCCCAATATAGTTCTAGGATCAGAATTCACTAAATCTGATATACTAGACCCGTCTTGCCAGAAAAAATCTATAAAATACAACCCTAGCTCATAACCTGCCGAAGCATATTTTAAATGAGGGCTATAATTGTAATGATCATAAAAATTAATGATAAAATTACTCAGTTCCGCATTATTAAAAAATTGATTATGTGGAAAGGTAACATTCATATCCATCAAATCATATACAGAAATGTGATTAAAATTAGATAAAGTGGGCATCCCATATACAACCATATTTGTATCCCTACATGCATGCAACTTAGAAAGCAGATCGGCAACAAAAACATTATCATCAGAGGGAATAATAATCACATTTTTCATACCCAGAGTATCTAATTCATGATGTATAGAATCAATAACATTTGATAGAACTTTGATTTCTTTAAAAGAAAACAATGAAGTATCAACACCATTTAATACAATTTGGCCATAATCAATGTCTGAGGGAATCAATGTGTCTGTTTTCAATTCCCATTCATTTAAGCCGGCAATCTTTTGACTCGTAACTTTAAGGATCGTATCTCTCCTTATCAATAACAAGTTGTCATCAACATGATGATCAAAAATATATTGCGAAAAAAAAGATAAGTGATTTTTCATATGAGTAGCTAATTGGATTACATTTTCATTTCCATCAGTAATATGTGCTTTTTTTGAAAATGGTGATATAATAGGAATACCAGAATCAAATCTATCTTTAAAAAAAACAAAATTATCGGTAAAAAGAGGGCCAATAATAAGATCCATGTCTTCCAAATAACCCTCTCTTACAATATTTGCCAATATCTCCTTAGATTCTAGACCTTCCTTTATATCAAAAACTGAAATATCAATATCAATACTCTTAAATGCATTTAATGATAATAAAAATCCCAAATAAAAATCAAGTGAAATTTTAGTTTTTTTATATAAATCATAATCATCAACATTGACATCCATCAATGAGTCAAGACTATTAGATAGAATAAAGGTATTGTGATCTAAACAAAAGGGCAACAGCAAGGAAATTTGATATTTGCTTTTATGATTGTTCTTAAAAGTAACATGTTTAGCCTTATCAAGTGTTGATTTAAATCTAAAATTATTATCTACTTGAGATATACTTTTTGAAAAAAGAGAAATAGATAAAAAAAATAATATATATACCCTTATTCCCATTCTATTGTCGCAGGTGGTTTAGAACTAATATCATATACAACTCGATTCACCCCTTTCACTTTATTAATAATCTCGTTAGAAACCTTAGCTAAAAAATCGTGAGGTAAATGAACCCAATCTGCAGTCATTCCATCTGTGGATGCTACAGCGCGTAATGCTACAACTTTCTCATATGTTCGTCCATCACCCATCACTCCGACACTATTATCTCCTAATAAAATAGCACCTGCTTGCCAAACATCATGATATAAGTTATGTTCTTTCAAAGATTTTATAAAAATAAAATCAACATCTTGCAATATGGCAATTTTATCAAAAGTGACCTCGCCCATAATTCTAATAGCTAAACCTGGGCCTGGAAAAGGGTGCCTATTGATAATAGCTGGATCAATACCTAAAGCTAAACCGACCCTTCTGACCTCATCTTTAAATAGTTTTTTTAATGGCTCAACAATTTTTAAATCCATTTTTTCAGGCAACCCACCAACATTATGATGGGATTTAATCGTCTCTGAGGGGCCTCCTGTCCCAGAAATAGACTCAATAACATCAGGATAAATCGTCCCTTGACCTAATAATTTAATCCCACTATATTCTTTTGATACAGATTCAAATATATTAATAAAAGTTGAGCCTATAATTTTTCGTTTTTTTTCAGGGTCAACAATATTTGATAAATTTTTCAAAAATTCCAAGGAGGCATTCACCCCCCTAATATTTAGCCCTATATGTTCATAAGCCTGTAAAACATCTTGATATTCATTCTTTCGCAACAAACCATTATCAACAAATACACAAAATAAATTATTACCAATAGCTTTATGTAACAAGACAGCAGCTACAGTTGAATCAACACCTCCAGATAATGCCATTAACACTTTTTGAGAACCCACTTCGTTTTTTAATTGCTCTACAGTAGATGTAATAAAGGAATCTGAAGTCCAATTCTGATGAAAATTACATATATTAATTAGAAAATTAGATAAAATAAGCTTACCACATGTTGTATGATATACTTCTGGATGGAACTGTAAAGCAAAAGTATTTTCGTTATTAATCGAAAAGGCAGCTATATTAACATCATCAGTACTAGCAATAATATAAGCATCTTGAGGTAATTCAAGTATTGTGTCTGCATGCGACATCCAAACCTGTGATTTTTTACTTACAGAAGTAAATAAATTATTTTCATCTACTAGTGATAAAGTTGAGCGACCATATTCTCTATTATTAGATGTCTCAACACGCCCCCCTATTTTACTCGCTATTAATTGTGCACCATAACACAAAGCTAACAAAGGGACATGTTTTCTAATAAGAGATAAGTCAATAGTAGGAGCGTCTATATTATTGACAGAAGCAGGACCACCAGATAATATAACACCCTTTACATGAGTTGGCAAAGACTTAAATTTGTCAAACGGGATAATCTCTGAACACACATTCAATTCTCTAACTCTTCTTGCAATTAATTGGGTATACTGAGATCCAAAATCAATTATCAACAATACTTCTTTCATAGTTTGAAAATGTCAGTTTATCTTTAGTCTTCTTCGGTTAAGATAATATATTTATTATCAAATATCGAACTTTCCTTTATTAAAACATCAAAAAACTGCTTGCCATATTTAATATAATATGGAATAAAACTTTCAGAACGTTCCTGAATATAATGCCCAGGAAATACTGCTTGATTAATTAATTTAATTTGTGTGACAGTATCTTTATTTTTTATTTTATCATATTTCACAACTTTCTTTTCAAGTCTATTAAATTCTTTTTCTAATCTTTTTTTAAAAACATAAAAAGAATCTATTGGAAAACCTTTAATAAATTTTATTTTTTCTTCGAAAGCAAATAAAGAAGCATTAAAATTAGACAACTCCTGTTTCATATTAATTAAAGATTTTGAAGTAAGTATTTTTTTTATTTGATCATCATGATCTAAAAATAAATCCTCATCTAATAAGCCTAACTTATTTTTTAGAGCACTTATAAGTTGAGGAAGAATTAAAAAGTGTGACCTTAATCCTATAAAAGGATAATCAACATGCCTAAAATTAAACATTTTTTTTAACTGAATCCAATAAGCAATTTCTGAGGGACCTCCTAGATATAAAATATTAGGCATAATTAATTCTTGGTAAAGTGGACGTAAAAAAACATTTGGGCTAAATCTTTCTGGGAATTCATTAATTTCATTTAATAATTCACTTAAATTCCATGTTTTAGCATGATGATCTGTAAAATATGTTTTTTGATCAAACTTAATTTTTGATCTAATAGAATTAAATAAATAAAAAATATTATCCCTAAGAGGATTAATCTCAGGCTTATATTTTTTCTTAAGGAGATTATTCGTTTTTGAAACACTTTTATAGACAAAAGAATCAGTCAACTCGCATTTTAAATGTGGAACAAGTATCTTTTTTAATTTAGAATGATTACCATCAATAATTACTAGGCCGTAATCACCAAATAAAGCAGTCAATAAAGACCTTGTAGCATTCGCATAATTATGATTTTTACTATATGCAAAATGATATATATTGAATAACTCTTTCCCATAATCAGTAGCACATAAAACTTTTTTGATTTTCATAAGAGTTTTTAAGAGTGATTTGGAAGATAAATTACCAACACAATCTTGAGTTTCTAGTTCCCAATGATAATTTACACCTTCTAGAGTACAAGATTGAATCTCCGAAAAATCATGGTCCTCACTTGCCATCCAAAAACATGGCACAAAAGAAACATTTTTTAGAGTATGATTTAAATAATTAGTATATGAAATAACTGAGATGATTTTATATATTAAAAACAGAGGGCTTGCAAATATATTTAGCTGATGTCCTGTAGTAATGGTATAGACATTATTATCTGATAATTTAGATACATTAGTGTTTACAACAGATAGGTCTGTATTTAAAAAGAGTGTGTCGTCATATTGCTGCTTTAAAGCATCCGATAAAATAGTTCGATGATCTTTTTTTCTTTCTAATTTAGAATTAAGAGCATTAATATTGAGGAAAGAATTAATAAATGGCTGTAAAGATGAATCAGATTCAATAAAATCACAAATTAATTTTGAGAATAAACGAGTTTTACTAAAGGAGATACTTTTCTTTTTCAAAATATCTTATTTAAATAAAGAGTCTACAAAACGCATTTTATCAAATAATTGAAGATCGCCAATACCCTCACCAACCCCTATATATTTAATAGGTATACTTAACTGATCACAAATTGAAATCACCACTCCACCTTTAGCGCTACCATCTAATTTGGTTAATGCTAAATGAGTAACCTTTGTAGATTTTAAAAACTGCTTCGCTTGTTCAAGAGCATTTTGCCCTGTGGAAGCATCTAAGACTAAAACCACTTCATTAGGAGATTCAGGTAATAACTTATGAATTGCCTTATTAATTTTTTCCAACTCCATCATCAAATTAACTTTGTTATGTAATCTCCCAGCCGTATCAATTAATATATAATCCATATTATTAGAAATACCAGACTGAACTGTATCATAGGCAACAGATGCTGGATCAGCACCCATATCTTGCCTTATAATTGGGACATCTATTCGTTTGGACCAGGACTCAAGCTGATCAATTGCTGCTGCCCTAAAAGTATCGGCAGCGCCCATTAAAACTTTCTTCCCATTCATTTTTAGCGAATTGGCTAATTTAGCAATAGTGGTAGTTTTTCCCACACCATTTACACCTACAAATAATATCACATATGGATGAGATGAATCTAATTCACTACTAATAGCATCTCCACCAACACTAAGCAAATTGACTATTTGTTGTTTTAAAATTTTTTTCAACTCAATTTCATCTAGATAGCTGTTTTTTTCTACATAATCTTCAATTAAATCGATGATCTTCACTGTGGTATCTACACCAACATCTGCTACTATTAACATTTCCTCTAAATCATCTAAAAAACTATCATCTATTTTATTTTTTCCAGAAAAAAATAATTTCATTTTACTAAAAAAACCCTCTCGAGTTTTATGTAGAGTCTTATCTAGTTTCTCTTCTTTTTTATCAGAAAAAAGATTATGCTGAGAACTAGATGAAGAATCATTAAATCCTAGTTCTGAAGTTATCTCTGGCTCTGAAGTTATCTTTGGCTCTGAAGTTATCTTTGGCTCTGAAGTTAGCTCTGGTTCTGAAGTTAGCTCTGGCTCTGAAGTTAGCTCTGGCTCTGAAGTTAGCTCTGGCTCTGAAGTTATCTCTAGCTCTGAAGTTAGCTCTGGCTCTGAAGTTATCTCTAGCTCTGAAGTTATCTCTAGCTCTGAAGTTATCTCTAGCTCTGAAGTTATCTCTGGCTCTGAAGTTATCTCTAGCTCTGAAGTTATCTCTGGCTCTGAAGTTATCTCTGGCTCTGAAGTTATCTCTGGTTCTGAAGTTAGCTCTGGCTCTGAAGTTAGCTCTGGCTCTGAAGTTAGCTCTGGCTCTGAAGTTATCTCTGGCTCTGAAGTTATCTCTAGCTCTGAAGTTATCTCTAGCTCTGAAGTTAGCTCTGGCTCTGAAGTTAGCTCTGGCTCTGAAGTTAGCTCTGGCTCTGAAGTTAGCTCTGATTCTGAAGTTAGCTCTGGCTCTGAAGTTGATGCTGGTGATGATGGTTGCTCTACTCCCAATACCGAATCTGATTCTAAAACTATTTTTTCTAGATCTTTTTTATCTAATTCTGTATTAGTTTTGTCTGTTTTCTCCTTGGATTTCTTAGGGGGAACACTAAAAACACCTTTAATCTTATCAAAAATACCCATTAATAAAAAATTAAATGATTTGTTATATTTTAAAAATATAAAAGATTTATCTTAAAAGAAGAAAAACACTAAATTATTTTTCCTGTAAAAAAGCGGCAACATGTTCTTTGAGAACAATTCTTTCTTTAAATGTATATGCACCCGTTTTTTCTGATTTAATCATCTTAATGGCTTTAGTATAACCTTTTCCACCCCCTTTTTGTAATGTAGCAACAACTTTCTTAGCCATAATCTATTTTATCTCTTTATGAATTGTGTATTTTTTTAATATAGGATTGAATTTTTTCAATTCTAAACGATCAGGTGTATTCTTCTTATTTTTAGTAGATATATATCTAGATGTCCCAGAAACACCACTAGACTTGTGCTCCGTACATTCTAATATTACCTGAACCCTATTACCTTTTTTTGCCATTATATTAAGTATATAAATTTTTAAAAATAGCAGCCAAATTTAATCAAAAATATATTGTAACCCAACTTTAAGAACTAATTTGTTCTATAATAATTAAAATTATTTAAAGTAAATACTTAATCTATCTTATTAATATCTATTAGAAATAACTCTTCCGCAACTTGAAATTCTTCAGCTATTATATCAGTTAATATGACTTCTTTCCAATCTTGTTCTGGATAAATCCAACTATATGAAGCATTATTTATTTTGACTAATAAAGGCATGTCAAAAGATGGAGAAATAGATTTCCACTTAAAATTCAATATCACTGAATCATTCATGGTAGTAAAAAAGTACTCAAAAACAGGAATCTCATAATGAAATAAGTATTGCTCAAAAAATGAATCCAAATCATATCCACATTTTTCTTCAATATATTCGATCACATCAGTGGTATTTACAATTTGATGTCGGAAATTTATTTGCAATCCTTTTAAAATATCCATCCAAACAGAGTCATTCTGCAGCATCGTCCTTAAAGTATGCAACATCCAACTACCCTTGTAATACATGTCTGTAGTAGAATGATCATGATAAATAATAGGTTCTTTATTTAATATTTTAGCTTTCTGGTGATTTAAATAAACTAACATAGCATCATAACCATATACTTGTTCCACATATAACGCTTCTGAGTAAGTAGCAAATGACTCATGAATCCACATATCTCGCCTATTTTCCATACTCACACTATTGCCCCACCATTCATGTGCTGTCTCATGTATAATAATAAAATCAAAGTCTATATTATAGGGAAAAGTCCCTAAATAACCTTTCATGTATCGATTCCCATATGATATACAACTTTGATGCTCCATACCAACATAATGAGTTTCGACTAATTTATACCCATCTTCATAGAATGGATATTCACCAAATAAATTTTCAAATACATGTAGCATCGGCTTAACCTGTTTAAAATGTTTTTTTGCTAAAAGTACATTGTTATCAAGCACATAATAATCTAAATTTAAAGACCCATTTTTCCCTTGTAATGTATCTTGAAAATGTGCATAATTTGCAATATTACAAGTTACATTATAGCTATTAATTGGATTAACAACCAACCACTCAAATACATGATTTTTATTGTTATATTCATCTCTCCGCAAACTCATTAATTTTCCATTAGAGACTGCGATATATGGAACAGGAACACTTAAGCTTATTCTCATACTATCAGGCTCATCTGCCAAATTATGCTTACTCGGAAACCATAGTGCTCCACTTTCCTGTTGGCACGCTACTCCGATCCAGTCTAAATTGTCATCATCATTAGCCCAAACAAAACCACCCGACCAGGGTGGGTTTTCTGCGGTAATAGGAGATCCATGATAAAATACATCAATACAAAAAAAAACGTCTTTTTCAATATTTCCAATTACTAATAATTTATTAGATTCTTTCACAAAAGGAACTAACTTATTATCTAATAAAACACTATCTACAATTAGATTTTCGAATAGATCAATAATCAGAGTATCTATAGAGCATTCGGATTTAAAATACATGGCATGAGAACCTTGGATCTCTTTATCAGATAAAGAGAATGTTACTCTTAAATTCGAGTAATTTAAATCATAACAACCAAGAATCTCCTTATTTTGAAATTCAAAAACTGGCTGTTCTTCAGAGCATGAAAAAAGAAAAAATAAATATAAAAAGACAACGAGAATTCGATAAATCATACTTAGAATCTTACAAAAGACCCTTTTTTTTAGCAATTTTAATGACTTCGGATATTCCTTTCTTATCGATTGTTTTAAGAGTAGATGTTGTTACTTTCAAAGTAATCCACTCCCCTTTAGATGGAATATAAAATCGCTTTTTAATAAGATTTATATCAAAACGTCGCTTTGTTTTTTTATTTGAATGAGAAACATTATTCCCCACCATCGGCTTTTTACCACTTAATTGACATATTCTAGACATAGCATTTAAAATAAATGAAGTGCGAATTTAACATTTTTGCATTAGAATAAAAAATTATAGAATTTCTTTTCTAAATAGATTCAATAATCTATATGAAACATGAGAGATGTTTTCTAAACGACTTTGATTTAAAGGGACTAATTCTGAAATAGTATTATTTGCACTAGAAATACTAATCCAAGCATGCAAGGTTATATTTGCAGGGGCTGTATTTGTATCAAAACACTCAACATAACCTGTTGTTGCCAATCCATAATCAACACCATGTTTCTTCCTAACTGAATCTGCCATTTCATCAACCACCATTTTACTTACAACCCCATGATCATTAATTATATTAGGATCAATACCTAGTAGGTTCACTTTAGCTTCATTACTATATGTAATCAATGATCCTTTAAAAAAATTAGAAGCACCAGATTGAGAGGTAAAAAAAGTGGAAATAAAGCCCCCAGTACAACTTTCAGCAACAGATAAGGTGAGTCCTTTTTTGATCATAATTTTGGAAATAGATTGTAACAATAAGTGATCCAGATAAATTTGCATACTTAGAATAAAGTTATTTGGCTATGTTAATAGATCGTGTTTCTCTTATTACAACTACCTTAATCAAACCTGGATAAGTCATTTCTTTTTGTATTTGTTTAGACAAATTATAAGAAATCTGTTTAGCTTTTTCATCTGAGATTTTTTCACTCTCTACAATCACTCGCAATTCTCTACCGGCCTGTAAAGCATATGCTTTAATAACTCCTCTATATGCTAAAGCTAAGTCCTCTAATTCTTTTAAGCGATTTAAATAAGCCTCCACAACCTCTCTCCTTGCTCCTGGTCTGGCTCCAGAAATAGCATCACACACTTGAACAATTGCGGAAATTAAGCTATTCATTTCAATTTCATCATGATGTGCACCAATAGCATTACAAATCTCTTTATTTTCACCATATTTTTCTGCCCATTTCATTCCTAAAATCGCATGGGGTAAATCGGGACTTTCCTCAGGGACCTTGCCAATATCATGAAGCAATCCAGCACGCTTAGCTAATTTAGGATTTACACCTAATTCAGAAGCCATAATAGAACACAAATTAGCTACTTCTCTAGAATGTTGTAGTAAATTTTGACCATAAGAAGAACGATAACGCATTCTTCCCACAATCTTAATTAACTCCGAATGAAGACCATGAATTCCTAAGTCAATAACTGTTCTTTTACCTATATTTAATATTTCTTGATCAATATCTTTTTTAGTTTTTTTAACAACTTCTTCTATTCTAGCTGGATGGATTCTTCCATCTAATACTAATTTTTTTAAAGCAAGATGTGCAATTTCTCTTCGAACAGGATCAAAGCAAGATAAAATAATTGCCTCAGGTGTATCATCAACAATAATTTCGACACCAGTGGCTGCTTCAAGACTTCTGATATTTCTTCCTTCTCGACCAATAATCCGTCCTTTAATATCATCACTATCAATATTAAAAATAGAAACCGAATTATCAATAGATTCTTCGGCCGCTACTCTTTGAATAGTTTGAATCACAATCTTTTTAGCTTCTTCATTAGCTGTTAATTTTGCCTCTTCAATAGTTTTTTGAACATGTGACATAGCATCTGTTTCAGCTTCTGCCTTAAGAGATTCTATAAGTTCTTTTTTTGCTTCAGATTTAGTCATACTAGAAATATTCTCTAATAGAGAAACCTGTTTAGCTCGTGTATCATCTATTTCTTTTTCCTTTCTATTCAGCAACTCTGTTCTTTCTGTAAAGCCTGCAAGATCTTGAGAAAAAGACTGTTTATTTCTATTATATTCTTCAAATTTTGAATTAAGACTCTGTTCTTTTTGTCGAATTTTTGTCGATCTTAATTCTAAATCCTTATTCTTTTGAAAAATAGATTTCTCGTGAGCAGTTTTTAATTCAATGAATTTTTCTTTTGCTTGTAAAATTTTATCCTGCTTAATTTGCTCACCTTTTTTTCGTGCGTCTTTTAAGATGCGAATACTTTGATTTTTATACCTCCAATTATTAATAAATAATGTAAGAATAAAACCAACTAAAGAGCCAATTAAAAATAAAGCTATCAATATAAATACCTCGTTCATAATATAATTTTATAATAAAATATCAATAAAAAACGAGCATGTTGATATGACTTAAATTACATTAGAAATACTTTTTTTTATTTCAGATATATCTTCTATAATTTTTTGATTAGACAAGGATTTAGTGGCTTTTAGTTTTTCTAATTTTACACATAACTGAAGAGCACACATGGCTAATAAATCTTGATTATCTTTCACAGAATACTTGTCCCGTAAATTTTTAAGACTTTCTTCAATTTTAGATGCGGATAATCGAATAACTTTTTCCTCTGAGCTATTCACATTCATCGGATACAATCTATTTGCTAAAGAAATTTTTATATTTAATTTTTCCATAAATCATTCATTCAATAATGATATACATTTATCAATTTGCCTAATTAAATTATTTACACGTCCCCTAGCAAAATCTGCAGAATCATCATCCTTTATCGCTATTCCTTTTGCTATATCAACAATTTCAACTCGTTTTTTTAATTCTTTAACCTCTCTCTCTAACACATTCATCTTTTCTGACATCAATCGATTCTGATGAGCTAAACTCAAATTCTTCTCTTTTTGCTCATTATATCTAGACAACATTACTCGAACAACCTTCTTCAAATCAAAAATATAAGGCAAAATAGAATCCACAATCAAAGAATTAGATACAGAGCCAAATATAAGTATTTAAAATTTTAGATTCAAATACTAAAAATTGACAATTTAAGTTATGAGAATAAAAGTTTTTAGTTTAATTTACCATTAATGAAAAAATATATATTATTCACTCTCACTATGTACTGCTTGCTACCTGGCATTAGCCAGCCCAATTATCCAAAAGATTTTTTCATAAGTCCAGTAGAATTTAAAATGGCTATTGCTGGAACATTTGGAGAATTAAGAAGTAATCATTTCCATTCAGGCATAGATATAAAAACAAAACAGAAAAAGAACATACCAATTTATGCTTCACAAAGTGGGTATATTTCTAGAATAAAAGTTTCCACACATGGTTTCGGGAAAGCATTATACATCAATCATCCAAATGGATTTACTACCGTGTATGCACACTTAGAAAATTTTGAAAAAAAAATAGAGGACAGAACACAAACAGAACAATACAAAAAAGAAAGCTTTGAAATTGACTTTTCTTTAAATAATACCGATATCCAAGTTGAAAAAGGAGAATTAATTGGCTTTAGTGGAAATACTGGCAGCTCCACAGCTCCACATTTACACTTTGAAATAAGAGAAACTAAGACTCAAAAAATTATTAATCCAATGTTATTTGGGCTACCCATATTAGATAGAACCCATCCAATTATCAATTCAATATTAATCTATCACGATAATGGTAAAAAAGAAATGATAAAAACTAGAAAAATTGATGATCATGAGTATCAATTGCTATATACACCAAATATTACCGGCCCTTTTAACATCGGTGTAAACACTTATGACTTATTAGACGCAGCCCCAAATAAAAATGGGGTATACGCAATTGAACTTTATATTAATGACTCATTATACTTTGCTAATTACATGAATAACTTTGCGTTTTCAGAAACAAGATATATCAATTCGCATATTGATTATGAATACCATAAGAACACTGGATTAAAATTTCAAAAATGTTTTTTAGATATAAATAATCATATCAGCACAAATCAAAAATATACAACTGAAAAAATTGGTTCCAATACAAATAAGAAAAACCAGCAAATAAAATTAATTATAAAAGATAGTTATGGAAATCATTCATTATTAGAATTCAACACAGAGTTAAATAAAAAAGAAATTGATCAATCTAATAAACAAAAAAATATAATAGAGGGAAAAGTAATCAATTGTAAACAAGTATTCGAATTTAAAGACACTCACTTTGAAATATATCTACCCAGCAATAGCTTGTATAAAGATTATGTATTTAAATATAGTAAAAGAGATGATCCCACTATGACATATCCTATTTACCAAATATTAAACGACTCAATACCATCACACAAAAGCTTTGTGATAGCTATCAAAGAAAATGCGTTACCTATTGAGCTTCGAAAAAAAGCACTCATCGGAAGATTAATAAATGAGGAAATACATTGTCTTAAAAGTAGGTGGAAAGCAAATTCAATTATTGGGAAAACAAATAAATTTGGTGAATTTACTATTGTTATCGATACAATAAAACCGAAAATTGAATATAAAAAACACTATATAACAGATAATCAAATTCAATTTAAAATATCAGATGAATTATCTGGAATAAAAGAATATAGGGGAGAAATAAATGGGGAATGGATACTTATGGAGTATGACTTTAAAACAGATATATTAAAATATATTTTTAGAGAAGAACCATCTAACAAAACATATCACATTAATGTTTCTGTAACTGATTATACTGATAATACGGAGAGTATCAATATTAATTTTGTTAGATGAATAGAAAATTCTTAATCTATATAATTTTATTTTGTTTCTGTGCTCTATCTCAAGAAAATGAGCAATTAGTAGTACGGGGAAAAGTCATAGACAGAAATACAAATAAACCTCTATCAAATGTAAATTTGATATGCCAACAATACGGAGCCATTACTAATAAAAAAGGAGCATATAAACTTTTACTAAATAAAAATAATAGTATAATTAAAATAATTGCCTCACATCAAGGATATAAAAATGACACTACTATTATCACTGACACACAAAATAAAACAAACATCAAAGTAAATATTGAATTAAATGCAATAGCTACCTCATTAGCAGAGATTGACTTAATTATAGATAATTCTAGAAAGCAAGGAATTACAAAAATAGATCCTAAAATGATCGACAAACTCCCTAATACTACAGGCGGAATTGAATCTATCATTAAACTTCTACCTGGCGTAGCATCAAATAATGAATTAAGCAGTCAATATTCAGTGAGGGGAGGGAATTATGATGAAAACTTAATTTATGTAAATAATATTGAAATATACAAACCGTTTTTAGTAAGAAATGGAGAACAAGAAGGTTTAAGTTTTATCAACCCAAACATGGTCTCTTCTGTGGAATTTTCTTCAGGTGGATTTCAATCCAAATTTGGGGACAAACTATCATCTGTTTTAAATGTAGAGTATAAAAATCCAACCGAAAGAAAGATATCCCTAGCAAGTAGTCTACTAGGCGCATCACTCAACATGGAAAATTACATAAATACAAAATCTCACAAATTATCTTACTTAATTGGAGGAAGAATAAGATCAAATAATTTATTATTAAACTCTCTAGACACAAAAGGTGATTATACACCTTTGTTTCAAGACTTTCAAGCATATCTAACATATAAAAATGCAAACTACTCTAACTGGGAATTTAGTTTATTGAATTACTATTCCCAAAACAAATACCAAATGATACCAACAACAAGGGAATCTAAATTTGGCACTGTGCAAGATGCTTTACAAGTAACAATTTATTTTGAGGGGCAAGAAGTTGATAATTATGAAACTAACTTAACAGCTCTGAGTTCAATATACTCACCAAATGATGTATTAAGATTACAATTTACATCATCGTTCTTTCAAACAAAAGAACAACAGTTTTATGATATTTTAGGAGAATATTGGCTAGGAGAATTAGACAACAATATAGGTTCTGATCAACTTGGTGAAGTTATTTTTTATAGAGGCGTAGGAGCATACATGAATCACGCAAGAAATATATTTCATGCTAATGTGTTTAACCTATATCATGACGGCAAATATATTTTAAGCAAACAAAATAAACTTCTTGAATGGGGATTTAAATATCAAATTGAAAATATTAATGATGAAATAAGAGAATGGATAATGATAGATTCTGCTGGGTACTCTATTTCACCTATTAATAATGACTATATGAACCTTTTTGAATTCCAAAGTGGGAATTCGTCCCTGCAATCAAATAGATTTGCGTCATATGTGCAATTTGGCAACTCATTAAAAATAAATAACATAGATATTGATTACAATGTAGGGAATCGAATCAATTACTGGGATTTTAATCGAGAATTATTTATAAGTCCAAGAGGAATGATTAGCATAACACCCGAGTGGGAAAAAGATTGGGTATTTAATATGGCATGTGGATCATATAATCAATCTCCATTTTTCAAAGAATATAGAGATATTGAAGGTAATTTGAATCATAATATTAAATCACAAAAATCTATTCATTATATTATTAATTCTGATTATCAATTTAAATACTTAAATAGACCATTTAAATTAACAACTGCAATATACTATAAACAACTTTGGGATATTATTCCATTTGAAATTGATAATCTAAGAATTATTTATCTAAATGAAAATAATGCTCATGGTTATGCTACAGGGCTAGATATTAAATTATTTGGTGAATTTGTTCCAAATGTAGATTCTTGGATTAGTGTATCAGTACTCAAAACACAAGAAGATATTGATGGAGATGGACACGGCTATATCCCAAGACCAACAGATAGAAGATTAAATGCATCTATCTTTTTTCAAGATTATTTTCCAAAAAACCCAAACTATAAAATGCAATTAAGTTTAATATATGGAACAGGATTGCCATTTGGAGCGCCTAAGTCTGAAAGATTTGAACAAACACGTCGCATACCATCATACAAAAGATTAGATATTGGATTTTCTAGAGTAATCAAGAAAGAAGATACTCCTAGTAAATTTAAACTTATAAATAATTTTAAATCTATTTGGGGCAGTATAGAGATATTCAATTTAATTGGCATTCAAAATATATCTTCATATATATGGGTTAGTGACTCTAGTAATCAATCTTACGCGGTGCCCAACTATTTGACAGGCAGAATAGTTAATTTAAAGTGCAATATAAATTTTTAACAAAATATGTTATCAATTGTTAAGTTTTATCTTGACAAGACCATCACTATACCTATATAACAATAGCCCTCTTCTATCGGCTGATAATATGTGACGACCTAATACATCAACTATATAAATTAAATCTTGATTCACACCTGCATCTATATCTAACTGAAAAAAATCAACTACATTAACTGCGTCTATCGCATAATAACTAGATCCCTCTTCAAAAAATACATCTATTTGATACTCAGTGTTGTCATGATAATCCCAGAATTTAAACAAGAGTTTTTCTCCTTCAGAAGCACCATCTTTTTCACTAGTAGTAAGATCATCTCCCCAAATCGTAACAGCAGTATATTCACCAAGTATTATACTTGTACCGATTAATAAACCATGTTGATCATAAACCCCAATTTCATCATTTAAATTAAATATATGATTGCGTGTGTGCATTGGGAATAGCACCGTCATATTATTGCCTGTGACATTTGGATGATCAAAATATAGATTATCTATTTTGTCTGAAAAGCTATGCCTTCCATCAACTAAATCTGGGTAAGAAAAAGAAAAATTAAATAATGTTTTAATCTGATATGCTCGACCAGGAAGCATATTAACGATAGAGTTCAGTCCATATTCAGGCCAATATACATTCCCATTTTCATCCTTGATTATTTCGAAACCCTCTTGAAATGGACTAAAAAAACTAGTAATATCTCCTGCCTCTTGATGTAAATAACCTATGAGATTCCATCCTTGATCTAAATTAATAGGCTGATCATAAGAAACAGCTAAACCTGACAAAAGCAAAGTTGCATCACTACTCATTTTAATTTGATAACCAGCACCTATTGTTAAATTACCAATAGAATTTAATTCATATTCTGGCCAATACACATTTCCATTTTCATCTTTAATAATGATAACATTACTTTCTATTTCTTCAAAAACAGAAATCATCGAACCGGGTTCTTCTATATAAGTCGACCACAGATTCCAGCCAGCATGAAGGTCTATATACTGAATTAATATGATAGAGTTGCCATCACAATCATATCCATCTAGAGGAGCAGGATTGCCACATCCACAACCTAAATCTACATTACCATCACAATCGCAAGCGCCTTCTAAAATACCATTACCTCCGCATTCACCACATTCATCAATAATTAAATCACCTCCACATTCACCATTGCAATCTAGCTCTAAAATACAATCCCCATTACAATCATATCCATCTAAAGGAGCAGGATTGCCACATCCACAACCTAAATCTATATTACCATCACAATCGCAAGCACCTTCTAAAATACCATTACCTCCGCATTCACCACATTCATCAATAATTAAACCACCTCCACATTCACCATTGCAATCTAGCTCTAAAATACAATCCCCACCGCAGTCATAATTTTCTAATGCATAAACACACGAATCATCATCAACTGTTGCTAAAAAATTATAATTACAGGCCATAGCATCGATGCAGCCATAAGTAATATTTTCAATACAAAAATTATGACTATTAGAGGATCCGAAATCACCTTCTCCTGAAACAATAGATTCTAAATTGCTGATAATTTCATAGCTTCCATCAATGCTACAACTACCCCATTGAGATCCTCCAAGTCCATCACCATAACTATCAGTAATAGTAAAAATATAGCAACCTACAGACAAACAAATATTTTCTTCAATTGCAGGCGCAGAATAATAATTAGTATTTTGAGAAGCAACAACAGCACCATTCTCATTGACGATACTCCATCCTATCTCCTCTGGCCAACAATCAAATGAAATCATTAATGATGCTGTTTGATCACACACATATTCACAAGTTCCATCATTAATAGTAGCATCTACATTATAGTTTTCTGCTGAAATATCTGTACATCCATACACAGCGTCTCCATTACAAAATAAACTTTCGTTAGGGCATACATCGCCGTTTGTATTTTCACAGATCCAATCAATAAAGTATGATACTCTGCTATATACACCTGGATATCCCGATTCAGCACATCCACTTCCCCAACTTACAATTCCTACTTGTAAAAATGTTTCCCCATCTGCTGCCAATACAACCATTGGGCCTCCACTATCCCCTTGACAAGAGTCATATCCACCATCTGGATAGCCAGCCATAATTTCATCATCTTCTACACCTCCCCAATAATTTGACTCTGTTGTGATGGGTACGCCAACAACTTGTAATTGTGTTGAATTGGCAGTGCCTTCATCTTCTCCCCATCCAGTGATCCATGACATTTCTCCAGGATCTTGGACACCTAATTCTACCTGTTGATCGCAAATAAGCAAAACAGGTTGCGTAGAATTATTAAAAGTAATTGGATCATCTAATCTAATTAGAGCAATATCCCAATTATTAGCATTAGAATTATAATTTTCATGCAAAATGATTTCCGCAACATCATATGATTCTCCACCTTGTGCATAAGATGCATCAGTTCCCACTCTTACAGCAATACCACTTGCAGATTCATCTGAAACACAATGAGCTGCTGTTAAAATCCAGTATTCATTAATTATAGAAGCTCCACAAAATCCCCACCAACCAGTTGCAGTAGTTAATGCTGCTTGATATGAGTAATCTTCAATATCAGCATCTTCGCCACCAACAATATTAGTTTGAGAAAATAAAAACAAAAATGGAAGAAAAATAAAAACAAACACTAATCTCATAAGCCACACAATTTAAATTAGAACCGCACCTATATATAATATACAAAAAAAATAGAATTATTCCTTAGTAAACTTATAATGCCCCATATCAACAGAGATGATATATGTGCCTGCTGAAAGAGTTGAAACGTCTAATTTATTATTATCAAGAATATACTTATACATTATTTTTTGACCATAAATGTTAAATATTGTAACAAAAGTGTTTTGTATATCAATATTTAAAAAGTCTATAACCGGATTAGGGAAAATAGAGATGTGATTTGAAGACACAAAATCATCCACAGAAACCGAACAATTACTGCTAGCGATTAAATTAGTTCGATAAGTTAATAAAGCATCAATCATACGTTCAGCTTGACAGACAGTAAACATTGACATACACGCATCATTCGTATAGTCCATATAGTTCATCGTCATATCATTAGATGAACAAGATTCTTGAGGATAAGAAGGACATCCATAAGTTGCATACTGTACTGCTGGCGTATCATCACAGCCATCACCCCCCCAATCAGAACAGCCAGATGAAAAAGTATGTTCAAGATTAAAATAATGTCCAACTTCATGAGTAGCAGTTCTACCTAAATTATATGGACTTGTTGAAGACAAATCAACACCAAAGTATTCATAATCAATAACAATTCCATCTTTTTCTGGAAAGGCAAAAAGATCATCAGGCATAGTAGAAAAGCCTAATGTATTACCATTTAAGTCACAAACCCAAATATTCAAATAATTATGTACATCCCAAGGATCCACACCTCCTTCCTCACTTTTTTTCATATCATCACTAAAACCTTGAAATGATTCACTATCTGTATAAACTCTATTTATACCAGAAAAAGGACTCCCATTAAGATCTTCTTGCACTAAACAAAAATTAAAACCTACTGTAGCAATAACACTCTGAAATTCTTCTGGGATATCATTTATCTCAATATTCAATGCATTATAATCATTATTTAATGTTTCTATCTGAGAAAAAATCCTATCATCAGAAATATTTTGCTCATCATTATTATATAAAACATGAACTACCACAGGAATATCATAATTCCCATTAGACGGATAAAAAAATTGTCTTTTGTCTTGCTTCTTGTGAGAGTTATAGATAAACTTTTCTTTTAGCACCTCTCTATATTCATCTGTTGAACACCTTTGTATTTGTCCAAAAGATAAAAGAGAAAATGTGAATAATATGATAAGCAATAAAAATCTCATACTACAAAATTACAAAATATAAAAATGGTCTTAGAAATTGGCAATAGTATTCTTGATAATATCAACACATTCTAATAATTGACTCTTGTTAATCACAAGTGGAGGGGCTAATCTTATAATATTACCATGTGTTGGTTTGGCTAGTAAGCCATGTTCTTTGAGTTTCATGCAAATATCCCAGGCTGTGCTACTTTCGGGAGAGTCATTGATTAAAATAGCATTTAACAATCCTTTACCCCTAACCTTAGTAACTAAATGATTTGCTTCTATAAATTTATTTAATTCATCTCTAAATAAAATTCCTAATTCATCAGCATTCTTTTCTAAATTTTCATTTTTCACAACTTCTAATGCTGCAATAGCTACTTGACAAGCAATTGGATTACCACCATAGGTTGAACCATGTTCACCTGGCTTAATACATAACATAATCTCATCATTAGCTAAAACAGCAGAAACTGGAAAAACACCACCCGACAATGCTTTACCTAAAATCAAAATATCTGGTTTAACAGATTCATGGTCACATGCAAGCATTTTACCAGTACGAGCAATTCCTGTTTGAATTTCATCTGCAATAAACAAAATATTACAATCACCACATACTTTTTTTACATCATTTAAAAAGCCATTATCCGGCACATTCACACCCGCCTCTCCCTGTATGGGTTCAATTAAAACGCCTGCAATATTTTTATGATTATCTATTGCTTTTTTTAATGCTTCAATATCATTATATGGCACCTGTATAAATCCCGGGGTATAAGGGCCAAAATTATCTCTAGCTTCGGCATCATTTGAAAATGAAATAATAGTCGTTGTTCTACCGTGGAAATTACCATCGAAAACAATAATATTTGCTGATTCAGGCTTAATATTCTTTTTAAGATATGCCCATTTTCGACATAATTTAATAGCTGTCTCAACACCTTCAGCACCTGTATTCATTGGCAATAACTTATCATAACCAAATAGATCCGAAGCATATTTTTCAAATTTACCTAGCACGTCATTATGAAAAGCTCTTGACGTCAATGTCAATTTATTAACCTGATTATTTAAAGCGCTTATAATAGCTGGATGACAGTGGCCTTGATTCACCGCTGAATATGCAGAAAGGCAATCATAATACTTCTTTCCTTCAACATCCCACACAAATACACCTTTTCCTTTTTCTAAGACTACTGGTAAAGGATGGTAATTGTGAGCACCATACTTTAATTCAAGATCTATAATTTGTTTTGAATTCATTATCTTCAAAGATAATTATTTTTGCAGTATGCAGGTCATTAAAAAAAAAGAAAGACTCACAATTTACATTGACGATATTGTATATGGTGGGAATGGCATTGGCAAATGTCCGAATAAACATACACAGGATTTTGTCATTTTTGTTAAAAATGCTATAGAAGGCCAAACAGTATTAGCAGAAATTACAAAATCAAAATCTAATTACGCAGAAGCTAAAATTATAGAAGTTATAGAAAAAAGTGATTTGCAAAAAAAAAGAAATTATCAAAAAATCTCTGGCGCCCCATACTATGACTTAGACATCAAATACCAGAGAAGAAAAAAGAAAGAATTAGTAATGGAAGTGTTTCAGAAAATTGGACATATTCATGATATTGAAAAATACTATGATGACTTTATTGAATCACCTAAAACATGGCATTATAGAAATAAAATGGAATATGCTTTTTCATCTATAATCTATGACACAAAAAAAAAATGTGACGTGGATGATTTTGGGCTTGGATTTAAAAAATCAAACACCTGGTGGATGGTTGAAAACTTAAATAAAGATTCTGGCCTATTTGACAAACAATGGGAAGACAGTTTATGTCAAATACGAGAATTCTGTGAGCAAACAAAATTACCTGCATGGAATATCCCGCAAAAAAAAGGATTTTTTAGAAATTTAAATGTTCGAAAAAGTTATAAAGACGATAAACTGCTTATTGAAATAGTTACAAGCTCTATTAATATTAATAAATTTAATCCAGACCTTTTCATAAAAAAAATACTTGAACTACATGAAAAGCGAATTGAAGGCATTATACATACTATTAATAATGATATCTCAGACAGAATCAATTACAAAAATGTAGTATCTCGCTTGATTTATGGAAAAAATAAAATAGTGGAAAATTTGCTTGGGCTGGATTTTGAAATTTATATGAGTAGTTTTTTCCAAACAAACCCATTATGTGCACAAAAACTATATAATAAAGTAGTAGAATACTCATCTTCCCAAAATAACGACACAAATACACCAATTATTTTAGATCTTTTTTGTGGCACTGGAACAATAGCCCAAATGATTGCAATTCAAAATCAAGATGCACATGTAATAGGTGTAGATATAGCTGAAAGTGCAATTCAAAATGCAATAGAAAGTGCATTAAAAAACAATATTAAAAATGTTGAATTTCATAATCTAGATACTAGTGATTTTTTAATTAAAAATCCACATTTAAAAAATAAAATAAATACGATTATTATCGATCCTCCAAGACCTGGTGTTTCAAAAAAAAGTATAAAAAAAATTATAGACTTAGATAGTAAAGAAATAATATACGTATCATGTAACCCAAGTACACAAGCAAGAGATGTGAAATTATTTTTAGAACATGGCTACAAAATAAAAAAATTCTCTATAGCAGACCAATTTCCACACACACATCATATAGAAACAATATTTATTTTAGTTAAATCAATAGATAATGTATCTTAGCAATCAGAATGAAGAAAAAACAAATTATTCTTAATAAACAATCCATAAATAACAAGATTAACAGAATCGCGTTTGCTATTATAGAAGACTACCATGAAGAAAAATCTTTAACATTCATTGGTTTTTATAAAAATGGGTATACGATAGCTGAAAAATTAAAAACCATAATAGAGAAAAAGTATAAAATCAATATCTCTATTCATACAATAAGACCAATCGCTTCAGATGAATATACAATAGAGCCACCATTAAAAAAAGGAAATACTAAAAATACGTTTTTAGTAGATGATGTATTGAAATCAGGCCGAACAATTATATATGGCATAAAAGAAATATTAACACATGATATTGAGAGTTTAAAAACTATCATCTTAGTTAACAGAAACCACAACACATTTCCTATTGGAGTTGATTACGTTGGACTGAACTTATCAACTACCCTTAAAGATCATATTGAAGTCATACTTGACAAAGAACAAGAAGTTGCTTATTTAATGTAACGATTTCAATGTATTTAAAAGCAGTTCTAATTGATCATCACAAAAATCTAAATTCGTAACAAACCTCACTGTTCTATCACCCATGAAAGAAGCTTTAATATCATTAGTCTCTAATGTCATTTTAAAGCGCGGAACATAATCTGCTTTAACATCAAATAAAACAATATTTGTTTCTATAGGCCTGAGATTGACTATATAATGTAGCTCAATTAATGCTTCTCCAATTAATCTTGCTCTTTTATGATCATCTTCTAAACGATTAATATGGTTTTCTAGTGCATATTTTCCTGCAGCCGCTAAATAACCAACCTGTCTCATGCCACCACCTAATGATTTTCGCACTCTTTTAGCTTCTTTAATAAAACTAATATCACCAACAAGAACAGATCCGATAGGAGCTCCTAATCCTTTTGACAAACATATGGATATACTATCAAAAAGTTTTCCATAGTCATGAGAAGAATGTGATTTTGCTACTAATGCATTAAATACACGAGCACCATCAAGGTGAAGAGTCAAATTATGGTTCTGACAATAATGAGAAATATCTTGCATGCTATTGTAATCATAACAAGCGCCTCCCCCTTTATTAACAGTGTTCTCAAGACAAACTAATCGCGTTCTTGGAAAATGAACATCATCAGGATTAATATTACTTTTTATTTGATCTAAAGAAATTCGACCTAAATCTCCATCAACTAGTCGCACAGAAACCCCAGAATTAGATGCAATACCTCCTCCCTCATAATTATATATATGTGACAACTTATCACATATAATCTCGTCTCCCATTTTTGTATGGACTCGTATAGCAATTTGATTTGTCATCGTACCAGAAGGGCAAAACAAAGCAGCTTCTTTATCAAACATAGACGCTAAATGAGCTTCAAGATCTTTAACAACCTCATCTTCTTCCCATACATCATCCCCAACCTTAGCTTGAAACATATAATTTAACATCTCCTTTGTTGGGATTGTGATGGTATCGCTTCTTAAGTCTATATTTAAATCTTTCATAATATATTTTTTAATAAATCATATATTTGATTCACCGAAATACAATCAGACTCAATAATATATTGACTCTTTTGATAATGTCTTTCCCGTTCTATGATTTGATTATTAACAAAATCTTTCAAATTTAATTTATTCTTAAATAATAATGGTCGATTCTTATTGAATTGTAATCGCCTAACAAGTTCGTGACAACTCACTTTTAGATATATAGTTATGCCCTTGGAATTCATATTATTATTATTATCAAAAAAACAAGGCGTGCCACCTCCTGTAGCGACTATTGACTGTGTGTCCAAACAATATTTAGTTAAATAATCTCTTTCCTTTTGTCGAAAAAATTTCTCTCCTTTTTTAAGGAAAATTTCATGAATTTTTAATCCTAATCCTTTTTCTATTAAAATATCTAAATCAATAAATTCAACATTCATTTCTTGTGCTAATTTTCTGCCAAGAGTGGATTTTCCACTACCCATATATCCAATTAAGAAAATGGGTGTCATTTAAAAAGGAGATTTTTTTTCTTTAGAAAGGCTTCTAAATACAAGACGATCTACTAAGCTAGGTAAAAATTTATTTAAAAAAACTAAGAATTTACCCTGAGAAGTAAGTACAATACTATTTTGTCTTTTTTGTACTGCTATCACAATTCTTTCTGATACTTCTTCTGCTGACATCATTTTCGTTTCATTTCTAGGACTTTCTTGTTGATTTTCTCCACTCGAATTAAGAGCATTTTGTCGAATATTAGATGCTGTAAATCCCGGAGAAGCAATTAATACATGAAGTCCTTTTTTAAGATTTTCAATTCTAAGAGCTTCTAAAAATCCCCTCATAGCAAACTTAGATGCCGAATAAGCAGTTCGAGCTGGAAGCCCCTTATGTCCTGCAATCGATGACACACCAACAACGGAACCCTGTCTTGCTAAAATATGTGTCAATGCATATTTAGTAGTATAGACAGTGCCATAGAAATTGATATTCATAACTTTCTTAAAATCAGCAAGATCTAAATCTAAAAATAGTGCACGCATAGAAATACCAGCATTATTTACTAACACATCTATTTGTCCATATCTATCAACCACGTTACCAATCATCTTAGCACAATCTGACTCATTACTAACATCAGCGACCACATACATCGCTTCACCTCCTAAATGTTGAATGGAATTTGCTAATTCTATTAATTTTGACTCTGTTCGAGCTACAAGAGCTAAACGAGCACCTCTTTTAAAAAATGCTGAAGCACAAGCTCGACCTATTCCAGATGATGCTCCTGTTATTATGATAACTTTATTTTTCACGATCTAAATAATTCCTTTGAATTGATTATGTGTTTTCAAGTTAATAATTATTAATTTCACACAATCAACAAATTCTATTTTAAATTACTATGGATATTATAAAAGTAAGAAACAAATCTGATATATCGGAATTTCATAATATAGTGCATACTCTATATAAAGAACAAAAAAATTGGATTCCACATATACAACAAGATGTAGAAACTGTGTTTAAACCTAACAGAAACTCTTACCATAAACACGGAGAGATTGAAAGATTTATTTTAAAAAAAGACAAGCAAACAATAGGAAGAATAGCTGTTTTTTATAGCAATAAAAACAGTCAAAAAGAGCCTTTGAAAACAGGAGGGATTGGATTTTTTGAATGCATTAATGATCAAACAGCAGCAAATCTACTTTTTGAACAATCTATGCATTGGTTAAAAAAAAGAAAAATAGAAGCTATGGATGGTCCCATAAACTTTGGAGAAAAAGAAAAATACTGGGGACTTATGGTAGAAGGCTTTGATAAACAAACAATCTATGGACAAAACTATCATTTAGAATACTATAAAAGATTATTTGAAAATTTTGGATTTAAAGTATATTACAATCAACATGTTTATTGTAAAGATTTAAGGAAACCATACCCAGATAAATTTTATGAACGAGCTAAAAGGATAAGTGCAAGACCTGATTTTTCAATCGATCATATGAGAAATTATGATTTCAAAAAATATGCACAATACTTTATAGATGTTTATAATGCTGCTTGGGGAACACACCATACTTTCAAGCCTTTAAAAGTTGAACAAGCAGAAAAAATGTTTAAAAAAATGAAAAATATTATTGATCAAAGGTTAATATGGTTTGGGTTCTACAAAGAAACACCTATTTGCTTTTTTATTGGTATACCAGATGCAAATCAATACTTAAAATATGCAAATGGCAACTTAAATATAATAGGAAAAGTAAAATTTATTTATCATAAAACATTCAATAAAGCTGACACTGTAGCAGCATTAGTTTTTGGCGTAACACCAAAATTTCAAAAACTAGGGCTAGAGTCTGCCTTGGCTAAGTATACTAGTGATAAAATGCTGGCCGATGGTTATGTGAAAGTTATTCAAAGCTGGATTGGCGATTTTAACCCAAAGATGATAAAAGTATGTGAAAGCTTTTTGGGAAGTGAGATTTATCAAAAATTAACTACCTATAGATACTTATTTGATAAAAAAGCTGAATTTAAACCACACCCAATAATTAAATAAATTATATATTTGCACAATTCAGTTTATGACCTGGTAGCTCAGTTGGTAGAGCATCTCCCTTTTAAGGAGAGGGTCCTGGGTTCGAGCCCCAGCCAGGTCACACAGTGAATCGCCCAGATGCTGGAACTGGTAGACAGGCATGGTTGAGGGCCATGTGTTCTTATGGGCGTGCGGGTTCGACTCCCGCTCTGGGCACAACATCAAATCAAGAATATGAAGCTTTAAAACCTCGCCTTGACAGAATCAACAATAGATATTCCATTAGGCTCCCATGAGTTTTTACCTACTCTGTAAACTACTTGAACTGGGACATATTTATTCTTTCTCAAAATAGCCCAATTAATAACCTCATTATTTAAAAAACCGTCTTTTTGTTCAGACGTACTATCATTACCCCATAAAGCAATAGCCTGCCTCTCACCCTTCCAAATTGTTAATCCTGCAACAGAAAAATCATCAGGATTAGTATAAGGGTTAGAATCTTTTTCAGTCAAATCATCAACTCTATATAAAGCAATAATAGTATCCCCAAATTCAATAAAAGAATCAACAGCTAGAATAGCAACTGTCATATTAACTCCTGTGTTCTTTATAGTAATTTTTTTACTCTGGGAAAACAAGTTTTGTGAAAGAAAAAAAAGAATTAGAAAATAAAATTTTGACATAACTATAAACAAAATTATTAATACTTTTCAACAATTCTAATTTCTTATTAAGAAATAATTTATTTTTAAATCAACTTTAAATAAAAAATGGCCGAGATAGAAGAGTTAGAAAAAGTGTGCTCACAAGTAAGACGTGACATTGTTCGTATGGTTCATGGATGTCAATCTGGACACCCTGGTGGATCTTTAGGCTGTGTGGAATTCTTTGTATCACTTTACTTTGAAGTGATGAATCACAACACAGACTTCAATATGGATGGGGACAATGAAGATCTTTTTTTTCTATCTAATGGACATATATCTCCTGTTTTTTATAGTGTTTTAGCGAGATCTGGTTATTTTCCTATTAATGAGTTAAAGACATTTAGACAAATAAACAGTAGGCTACAAGGACATCCAACTACTCATGAAAAACTACCTGGAGTAAGAATAGCATCTGGTTCATTGGGGCAAGGCCTTTCAATTGCAATTGGTAGTGCACTAACAAAAAAACTAAACTCAGACACACACATAGTATATTGTTTATGTGGTGATGGAGAATTACAAGAAGGGCAAATATGGGAAGCCATTATGTATGCTGGTGCTAAAGAAGTCAAAAACTTGATACTAACAGTAGATGTCAATAGACAACAAATCTGTGGTTCAACGGACGACATACTTAGTCTTGGTGACTTAAAAACAAAATTTTCAGCATTTAATTGGAAAGTTCTTGAAGTGAATGATGGGAATCATATAAAAAGCGTATTAAAGGAATTGAATCAAGCAAAAAAATTAACATCTAATAATCAACCTATTTGTATATTATTAAATACTGAAATGGGATATGGTGTTGATTATATGATGGGCTCTCATAAATGGCATGGAATTGCACCTAATGAAGAACAACTAGAAGACGCTTTAAATCAATTAACTGAAACACTAGGTGATTATTAAATAATGATGGAATTTGAATTAAAAGATACAAGATCAGGTTTTGGAGCAGGTTTGTTAGCACTAGGAAAAACTAATAAGGATGTAGTTGCTCTATGCGCTGACCTTACAGGCTCTTTAAAAATGGATGCTTTTGAACAAACATTCCCTGATCGTTTCTTTCAAATTGGAATAGCTGAAGCAAATATGATGGGGATAGCTGCGGGCATGACTATTGGTGGAAAAATTCCTTTTACAGGAACATTTGCAAACTTTTCAACTGGTAGAGTTTATGACCAAATCAGACAATCAATAGCTTATTCGGGTAAAAATGTGAAAATATGCGCTTCTCATGCAGGAATTACACTAGGAGAAGATGGAGCTACTCACCAAATACTAGAAGATATTGGTCTAATGAAAATGCTCCCAGGAATGACCGTGATAAACACCTGTGATTATAATCAAACTAAAAATGCTACAATCGCTATTGCTAAACATAAGGGACCTGTATATTTAAGATTTGGGAGACCTAAAGTACCTAATTTTACTGATGAAAATGAACCATTTCAAATAGGTAAAGCAATAACGCTAAAAGAAGGGTCTGATGTTTCTATTTTTGCTACTGGTCATACTGTGTGGGAAGCATTAAAAGCGGGGGAAAAATTAAACAAAAATAATATCAGCTGTGAAATAATTAATATCACTACTATTAAACCTTTGGATGAATCTGCCATATTAAGATCTATTCAAAAAACACAGTGTGCTGTTACTGCTGAAGAGCATCAAATTTTAGGGGGACTTGGTGGAAGTATAGCGCAATTAACAGCTAAGTATAGTCCTATACCATTAGAATTTGTCGGAGTCAATGACTCATTTGGTGAAAGTGGCAAACCAATGGATTTAATGAAAAAATACAATATCGATCGAGACAGTATTTTTTCAGCAACTATGAAAGTAGTTCGAAAAAAAGGTTAATTACTCCAAATAATGAATAGAGAAGAAATTTTCTTAAAGTATCAAGCCCAAATTACAAAAACACCTTTTTTACTAGACATTGAAAAGGCTAAAGGAAGCTATATATACACAAAAGATAAAAAAAAATATATTGACTTAGTGGCAGGTGTTTCATGTTGTACGCTAGGACATGGTCATCCAGCAATTATTAATGCTGTCAAACAACAATTAGACTTACATACACATATTATGGTCTATGGTGAATTCATTCAAGAAAAACCATTAGAATTAGCAAAATCATTATCAGACACTTTGCCCTCAGAACTAAATTGCACTTATTTAGTGAATTCCGGAACAGAAGCAATAGAAGGTGCAATCAAATTAGCAAAAAGAAAAAATCGGAGAAAAAAAATTATTTCATGTTTCCATTCATACCACGGCAGCACACAAGGTTCACTGAGTGCAATGGGCACTGAAATTATGAAAGAAAAATACAGACCTCTCATCCCTTATCATGAGCACATTCGATATAATAATTTTGAAGATTTGAATATACTTCAGAATGATGTTTCAGCCATTATTATAGAACCAGTACAGGGGGGCACAAATTTTATTGTAGCACATCAAGGGTGGTTAGAGGAAATCAGAAAAAGATGTAGCCAACACTCTATTGAACTCATTTTTGATGAAATTCAAACAGGTTTTGGGAGGACAGGAAAAATGTTTGGATTTGAATTATTTAATGTTGTTCCAGATATATTGTGTTTAGCTAAGGGAATGGGTGGAGGAATGCCTATTGGTGCTTTTATTAGTTCAAAAAAAAACATGGACCACCTCAGCACTGACCCTCCTCTTGGGCACATTACTACATTTGGTGGACACCCCACTTCTTGTGCGGCTGCACTAGCAACTTTAAATGAATTAAAAAAATCTAGTATTATTGAATCTATACAAGAAAAAAGAGACCTGTTTCAACATCACTTAAAACATCCAAAAATTAAAAAAATTCATGGAATAGGATTAATGTTAGCTATAGAATTTGAAAATGAAAAAGTGTGTCAAGATATGGTTAAACAAGTACTAAATAATGGTGTTATTACATTTTACTTTTTATTTGATCGAAAAAATATGCGCATATCACCACCTTTAACAATCAGTAAGGAAGAAATAATAGAATCATGTAGAATTATCCATCAAACCTTAGATCAATAATCAACTAATTATATTCTTTTTTGTAAATTCATAAAAAATAGAATTAATATGTTAACAAAAAAAGTAGAAACTTCACTTAATAAACAAATTGAATTAGAAGCAAATGCTTCACAATTTTATCTCGCTATGGCTTCATGGGCAGAAACAAAAGGCTTAGAAGGAGTATCAAGTTTCTTTTATAGACATTCAGACGAAGAAAGAGAGCATATGTTAAAATTAATCAAGTACGTCAATGAAAGAGGTGGTCATGCTATTGTACCTGCACTACCAAAACCACCAAAAGTATTTGATTGTTTGAGTCATGTTTTTAAAGACCTGCTTGATCACGAAATTATGGTGAGTAAAGAAATTAATAAAGTTGTTGACATATGTTTAAAGGACAAAGACTATACAACTCATAATTTTATGCAATGGTATGTAGCTGAACAAATTGAAGAAGAAGCTTTAGCTAGGCATATATTAGATAAACTTAAATTAATCGGTGACGATAAAGGTGGATTATATTTATTTGATAGAGATATTATGAATATGAATCCAGCTAAAAATTAAATTATTTTCTCATGTCAAAAAAAAATATCCTAAATAAAAAGTCATTTGATTTTCTAGAGAAATATATAAATAACCCTTCTCCTACTGGTTTTGAATCCGAAGGACAAAAAATGTGGTTAAATTATATTAAACCATATATAGATACACATATTGTAGACACTTATGGGACAGTAGTGGGTGTGATTAATCCTGAGCATAAATACAAAGTAGTTATAGAAGCACATGCAGATGAAATTTCTTGGTTTGTCAATTACATTACCAAAGATGGCTTTATCTATTTAATAAGAAATGGTGGATCTGACCATCAAATTGCACCATCAAAAAGAGTGATTATACATGGTGAAAAAGGACATATAGATGCTGTTTTTGGATGGCCAGCAATACATACTAGAAGAGGTGGAAAAGAAGAAGTGCCTAAATTAGAAAATATTTTTCTTGACTGTGGTGCGAGATCCGCTAAAGAGGTTAAGGCAATGGGGATAGAAGTAGGTAATGTGGTAACATACAAAGATACCTTTATGGTTATGAATAAAAGATTTTTTGTAGGCCGTGCACTTGATAATAGAATGGGTGGATTTATGATAGCTGAAGTGGCACGATTACTAAAAGAAAATAAAAAGAAATTACCTTTCGGTCTTTATATTACAAATTCTGTACAAGAAGAAGTTGGATTAAGAGGAGCTGAAATGATTACAGAAACCATTAGACCTAATGT
>MDTG01181068.1_pt1 | contig 60183 bp, 56 predicted proteins | sample 811421 | NCBI WGS metagenome assembly MDTG01 (sample SAMN05326645, study PRJNA326480) | marine metagenome | isolation source: seawater | place: Pacific Ocean: South East | collected 2011
CCCGTCGTCCCCGCCAATTGGCCAGATAGCTCAGTCGGTAGAGCACTTGTCTGAAAAACAAGGGGTCGGCAGTTCGATTCTGCCTCTGGCCACAATAAATTAAAGTCTTATTATCTTAAACTCCAACTTAATATGGTTAAATAGATCAAGAATAAGAAACGGTATAGTCGTAATGAAAAAGTTAATAAAATTAAAGAATATTATTTATTTAACTTATAAAATTTTTTTTGATAAAAAATCAAATTTTAGAAATCTATTGATTAAAAGTCCTGAAGAATTTTTTGAGACTGAGGAGTACATTAATAAACTCATTAAATTCTATTTTTCTGAACACAACCCATTTAATGGACAAAAAGTACGGACTGAAATAGTTAAAGATATAATAAGTAATGAAAATTTTGATAAAATTATTGAAACCGGAACTCATATAGGCAATACAACAAAATTTCTTTCAAAATTTAAAATCCCAATTGAAACTGTTGAAATTAACAAATATTACTCAGAATTATCAAAATTAAGATTCGATCAAGTAGATAACGTAAAAGTAATAAATGAAAACTCAGCTGAATACTTGAAATGTTTGGATAAAAGTTTAAGTTATTTTATTTATCTTGATGCTCATTGGTATTCAGATCTACCCTTAAATAATGAGTTAGAAATATTATCTCAGGTAAAAAAACAAATTATTTTAATTGACGACTTTAAAGTGCCTCACCATAAAGATTGGGGGTTTGATAAATACAATGATGTTGAACTTAGTTTAGATCATATAGAAATTCCAAAAGAATTCAAAATATTTTTTCCCAACTATAAACCGATTAAAGAACAAAATTTACCAAGAGGTTATGTTTTATTAACATCATCACAAGATTACTACCAAAAACTCTCCAAAATAGAATTATTGTCTGAATATAATAACTAAATAAATTAAATTAAATGGAAAAAAAATATATACCCATAGTTTGTTTTGCTTATTCAAGGCCAACCCATTTAAATAATATGTTGTCATCACTTGAAAAAAATAAAATATCTAAATTTTCTGATGTAACAATTTTTATTAATGGTAAGGACAATAAAACAAATATAGAAAATTGGCAAAAAGTTGTCGAAGTAGCTTCAAAAAATTGGAGCTTTAAATCCCTAAATGTAAAAATTAGAAACAAAAATATTGGAGCAAAAAAAAATATTATCAATGGAATTACCGAAATGTTTGCATCAAATGATAAGTTAATCATTCTTGAAGATGATTTAATTTTAGGAAATCACTTTCTTGATTTTATGAATTACTGTTTAAATAAATATGAAAATGATGAAAATATTTGGCATGTAAATGGTTGGGCTCATCCACAATTATTTTCAGTCAAATCAAAATCTGCTGTAAGTTACTTTATGTCGCCTTGGGGATGGGGAACCTGGTCAAAAAGATGGGATGTTTATATTAAAAACAGACACTATGAACAAAATTTAATCAGTTCACTACCTGAAAAAGAAATTAAATTTTTCAATATGTATGGAGGAGTCGATTGGGAAAACATGATACTAAGAGACCAGAAGGGAAATGATAATGCTTGGGATTGCTATTGGTATCAAACTATATTCTTAAATAAAGGTAAAACAATTTTTCCATATAAAACTCACGTATTTAACGATGGATTTGACGGATCAGGTATTCACTGCGGAAGGAAAGAAGAAAAAGAATACCCCTATGATAAAACATGTAATAGTAATAAAACATCCTCTTACCCATCTAGAACAAAATCAATAAATCTATTGTATGACATTAACCTGAGGTTTTTCAATAAAAAACTAAATACGATTGCTTACTTTAATTTCCATAAAGATAAATTTTCTTCTTATAAAAACTTAAAAGAATTTATCTTTAGAAAAATTAATAATTAATGAGTTCAAAAAAAATTAAACAAGCAATTATTTTTTGTGGTGGTAAGGGTACTAGATTAGGTAAAGTTACAGAAATAGTTCCCAAACCACTAATAATCATTAATTCAAAGCCGTTTTTATATTATTTACTCAGAAAATTAGAAAATGAAGGTGTCGATCAAGTAATTTTACTAACGGGTTATTTAAGTGAAAAGTTTGAAAAGTTTTTATCAAAATATAGTAATGATTTTAAATTAAAAATTGAAACAGCATACTTAGATGAAAAATATGAAACTTATCAAAGAATAAAAAATATTGAAAATAAACTTAGTGACAGTTTTTATATTTTGTACGGTGATAATTATTGGGATGGCAATTTTTCAGAGCAGCAATCCCTACTGGCAGATTATGATCTAATCACAACAACCTATGAAACAAAATTTAATGAGCAAGGCAATTTAAGTTTATTGAAAAAAAATAAACAAATTAAATTTTCAAAAATTAAAAAAGATAATTTTGAACTACTAGACATGGGATTTATGATTTGCAAAAAGAAAGCTTTGATTAAAATATTCAAAAAAAATGATAAAAATCTAAAGTTTTCTGAAATAGTGTTTACAGAATTAATTAAAAAAAATGCAATGGCTGTCAGTAAGTCTCACGTAAGACACAAAAGTATAGGAACTATTGAAGGAATAAACTTAACTAGAAAATATCTTAAAAATAAAAAATTTATTTTTTTGGACAGAGACGGTGTATTAAACGAAAAAGCAAAAAAAGCTGATTACATAAAAAATCCAAAAGAATTTATATGGAAAAAAGGGTCGTTAGAAGGTCTGAAATATTTAAATCAAAAAAACTATAAAATAATTATTGTTTCAAACCAGCCTGGAATAGCACGTGGAAAAATGACAAAACATGATTTATCTATGATTAACAAAAAAATATTCTCTGATTGTAAAAATAATGATATAAAAATACACGACATATTTTATTGTTTACACAACTGGGATGATGGTTGCTACTGCAGAAAACCTGAACCAGGTTTATTAATTAAAGCCCAAAATAAATATAATATTCAACTATCAACTTCGTATTTTATCGGAGATGATATTCGCGATATTGAGGCTGGAAAAAAAGTTTACACTAAAACAATCAAGTTAAACAAAAAAGACTCATTATTAGATGTGTTACTAAAGTTAGAATTATGAATAAAAGTGTTTATATAAAAGTACCCTTAAGAGTCAGCTTACTGGGCGGTGGTACAGATTTTCACAGTTTCTATTCAAACAACAAGGGGAATGTTTTGTCTTTCACTATTGATAAATATATTTATATATTTATGAAAGAGCTTTCTGATTATTTTGATGAAAAATATAGATTAAATTATTTTGTTACTGAAAGAGTAGACAATGTTAACGACATAAATAATGACATAACAAGAGAATCTATAAAATTACAAGGCTTTGATAAAAAGCTTTACATTTCAACAATTGCAGACATTCCACAAAGCTCAGGTCTTGGTTCTTCCTCGTCATTTTCTGTTGGAATGAATTTGGGATTGAGGACACTATTAGGTGGTTTGCCAGATAAGAATACAGTTGTTAAAGATGCAATAAATATTGAAATTGAAAAACTAAAAAAACCTATAGGTATTCAGGATCAGATTGCTACGGCTTACGGAGGCCTAAACTATATTGAATTTTCAAAAGATTATAAAGATAGTTATAGAGTTTCTAGTATTAAAGACCCATTTATTAACAATACAATTAATGAAAATTTGTTACTAGTTTGGACAGGAGTGCATAGAGAAGCGGATCATATATTGTCAAATCAAGAAAAGAATGCGTCACAAAATAGATCTAATTTAATTAAGCTAGCTAAAAAAACTAGAGAATTTTATGACAATAATAAAAAAAACTTTGATGTTTCAGAATTAGGTAACTTACTTAACGAAGTTTGGGAATTAAAAAAAGGATTAGCAAACAATATTTCAAATAACGATTTTGACAAAATATATGAAAAAGGCATTGATGCTGGAGCGCTAGGAGGAAAGCTTCTTGGTGCTGGAGGAGGAGGATTTTTCTTATTTGTAGTTAAAAAGGAAATGAAAAAAATGTTCATAGAAAAAATGAAACCTCTGATAGTTGATGATTTCAAGATAGACACTGATGGTGCTCGAGTAATTGAAAAAAACTTTAAATAATTTTATTTATAAATCTCTTTAATATCTTTTTTAATGATGTGCGAAAATAAATGAAATATAATCATATGTAAATCTTCTACGGGGCCGTAATAGCCTATTTCTGAAGAAAATATTATTGGAAATTTAATTAATTCACCTAATTTACCCCCATCAAAACCAAGCAGTCCAAAGGTTTCTAAACCTTCCTTGTTTGCATAATTTACAAGATTTATTAGATTATTGCTGTTACCAGATGATGATATAACAATTAAACTATCATTCTTTTTTAAGCTGTAGTTCGAAATAATTTGTACTAAGTAATTTTCATATCCATTGTCATTGCTCAATGCAGTAATCAATGGGATGTTCTCATTTAAACTTATTGCGTTTATATTTTTATTATCTATATTTAACTTAGATAAATCTGCCGTTGCGTGAGAAGCAACAGCCGCGCTTCCACCGTTTCCAGCAAGAAATACTCTTCCATCATTATCAAAATGTTTACTTAATCTTTCGAATAATAATCCTATATCCATGGAGTCTGAAGAGCTAACTATTCTACCTATAAGATCAATATAATTTTTTAACATTGATTTGTTAAACATATTTAATATCATATAAGTGTTGGGAGAATATTTGTAGTAAAAAATTTTCAATTAGAACCAACACAATAACTAATTTATAAAAAATATAAAATTGTGACTTTACCTGGAGAATTAAATGAACAGAAAATATGTAAATTTTTATAATTTAAATTTTGATATTGAAAGATTTCTAAAACTTATTAATAGAAAAGATAAAATATTAGATTTTGGATGCGGAAATGGTATTTGGGAGAATCAAATAAGTGAAAAAATAGAAAAAATATATCTTTTCGATGTTGATAAAAAATTAATGAAAAATCTGAAATTAAAATATAAATCTGAAAAATTTGAAGTAATTAACTCAATTCACAACATGGAATTTGATGTTGTATTAATGCAGTCTGTAGTTCAATATTTAAGTGACGATGAAATTTCAAACTTTTTAATAGAAGCTCAGTATCCAAAAAAAATAGTGATATCAGATGTTCCAAAATTTAATCGTTTAGTTGAATTATTATTGTTATTATTTTTTAATCCAAAAAGATTTTATTACAGCATAAAAACTGTATTGCTAAAAAATTATATTTCTACAAAGTTTTATTATCGAAACTACAAATCTTATTTAACATTATTTAAAAATTACAAAATACAAAAAATTGATAATCTCAGTGAGGGTAAATTAACTAGATACTGTATAGTCTTAGAAAGAAATATTTAAAGATTAGGTAAATTTTATAAATTGCAAAACATTGTGATTTAAATGATTAAAGTGATTTTAAATGAAGGACTTTATAAAAATTTTACTCTTAAAAGCTCTAAAAATTCAATTTAGTATTCATGATTTAAATCATTTTTATGTGTGGCAAAATTTAAATAATTTTAGACAACCTTTTCCACAATTTGTTAAAGAAAAAGTATTCAATAAATATAATCTTAAAAATTCAATTTGGATTGAAACAGGGACTTACTTAGGTGAATCAACAAAGTATTTATCTAAAATATCAAATAAGGTATATTCACTTGAACCAGACAAAGAACTATTTGATAAAGCTAGTAAAAACCTAGAAAATTTTCCTAATATAGAACTTCTAAACAAAACTTCTGAAAATGGATTAGAAGAGATACTTATTAATATCAAAAAAGAAAACTTATGTTTTTGGCTTGATGGCCATTATTCGGGTGGAACTACTCATAAAGGTAAAGTGGATACGCCTATTTTGGAAGAGTTAAAAATTATTAGAAAATATTTAAGTAAAAATGAACAAATCAATATTTTAATTGATGATTTTAGACTATTTGAAAAAAACAAAAATAATAAAGAAGAATATCCCGATAAATCTTTGCTTATTAAATGGGCAGAGGATAATGATATGAATTGGACTATTGAGTCAGATATTATGATTATCCAGCATACAAATAAAATGTAAAAATGTTTAATAAACTAATTCAAGACAAAATATACGTAAAATTTTCATACTTCAATTTCTGGTTAGTTTGTTTTTTACACATATTGTTATTACCAGTTTTAATAATTAACTATTTTTCTAATAGAGTAAGTCTAGGAAAAATTTCTAATCTATTTCCTTGTGAAATTTATATAAATCAAGCTATCAACATTCTTGACAACGATTATCAATTAGTTAGAAAATCTATTAGCTTCTTTCCTGAAGTTGAAAACATTAAATGTTTAAATAAAATTACAGACATAAAATTTTTAGATGATATTGTTTTGATAGAAGCAGTAACAAGTTTTAGATTTGTAAGCTATTTCCAAACACTATTCTTTTTATTTTTACTGATATTTATATATCTATCAAAAGAAAAGTTAAGTAAAAATATAATCTACTTTGGCATATTTTCAGTTTTACTGGTTCAAGAAATATTCTTTAGCTTTACAGCTTACAATTTACAATTTATTTTCGTTTATTTATTCAAAGCTTTATTAATACTGGGTCTTACAAAATCATTTTTAGATTATGAGATTAATAATTTTGAAATAATTTCATATATTTTTTTAATTAGTTTTTGCTTTATTAATATCGAATTTTTAATTAATAAAGATGAAATATTTTATTATGGTAACGCACTATTTGGCAATAACGAATTGTCTTCCCACTCCACAACCGCACATGCTTTAGCATACAATTCTTTAATTAGATTTTTATTCCCAATATTTAATATTGAATTAAAAATTTTACTAGATGTTTTGCTTTCAATATGGTTCAGTCTTATCTGTTTTAAATTTGGAAAGCTTTTTAATTTTCAAAATATTTATTTATTGATTTACCCTGCTCTACTTCTTGATTATCAAGCTGGTATAGGGGGAGATTCTATATTTGGAGCAATTGTCCCAAAATCTTTCTCATATTTGCTAATTTTCACTGCACTATATTTTCTTTGTAAGAAAAACTATTTAATTTTTACTTTAACTTATGGTCTTTCATTTTATTTTCACTATGCATCTTCAATTATATTGTCACCAGTTATTGGTTATATTGCTTTAAGGACATTGAAAACCAAAGACCTTTTGAAATCTATTATTTCAGGTGTAATAATTATTGCCCCAATAACTTTAAATATATTAATAGGAGAGTTTGGGAGTAATTCAAACGAAATTAAAAATCAGATTTATAAATTAATAACTGTAAGACTTCCACATCATTTTTATCCATTCATTTACGAGGATAATAAATTTTTTGAAATTAATCCTTACTGGAATAACAGTCTTCTTTTACTTCTATTTTTTTTATTATTCGTTTTCTTAAGTAATTATTTAACAAGGAAGAAAAATTTCGTATTGAAAACTCTTGTATTTACAAGTGTGATTATCGTATCATATCTTATTCTGATATACTTTTTCCCTTTTTCTACATTTGTCACAGTACACCCATTTAGGATAATTTCTTTATTTATGGTTTTACTAATAACTTATTTACTATCCATTGCTAATAAAACAAATTTATTATTAGTAAAAACTTTTTTCATAACTATTTTTTTATATTTTAATTTTTTTGTTATTGATCAAGCTGCAGTAAATTATTATTATCCTGAAGACAAGACCGAAACACCTTCTCCAATTATCAATAAATTAAATGAGTTAAAACCAGAATTACTAATTATTCCTGCATACAAACAAGAGCATATGCAAAGTCCATTTCTAGATATTGAACTAAGAACATTAATTCCAACTTATGCAACTTATAAATTTACTCCCGTAAAAATCTCTTTATATAATGTTTGGGAAAATAAAATTCAGAGTATAAGTAACTTTTATAGTGGAAATTGCGCTGAGTTTAAAAACTATAAAGAATTGTACTTTTTAGATTTAAATGAAAATAATACTTGTGGGACAATTGTTTACCATCATAAAGATGTGTTTATCTATCAATTAACTAAAAACCAATAAGTATTTATAATTATTAGGAATGAATTTAAAAAATCTTACCTATAACGTATTCTTTGTATTTATTTACAACTACTTCACCTTTAAAATAATTGATATACGATTTGAAAGCTTCGTTTTCAAATCATTTAAAGGATTGCTTGAAGATTTCTCAAGAATTGGTATCAGTAATTTTCAAATAGAAATTGAGTTTGCTTCAATAGCAATAAGTATTGTTTTTATTGCAATATATTATTTTTTAAATATAGATAAAAAATATAATATCCTCAATATTTTTGCAATTTATATGTTTTCTTATGTATTTGTATTATATGTTTTTAGAATTACTAATTTTTCAAGATTTTATTTAATTTTATTTTCATCTTTATTCTCTCTATATTTTTATTTCATTGAAAAAAAAAGGGAAATTAAATTATATATTTTTATCACCACAATATTAATTTCCCTTACTTCTATTTACGTTCTCAGTACAAATGAAGTTCAAACAGTTAATGTTACTGATAATACAGGGGAAAGAGTTCAGCGATACCTAGATACAAACAACTATATTGGTGAATTTAAACTTGGAAATGATTACATTATTACAAAATATGGTATATGTTGTATAGATTTTGCGCATGATTTTAATTCTTTAAAAGCAAATGGCTATCTAAAAAGTGTAGATAAAAATCTTATTTATATAAATGGTTACGGAGATATTTTCTATGCTAATAAAAAAGATTTAATTGAGAAAAATATCTTAGAATTCAACCACATTAAATCAAATTTTGAAGAATTAATTTTTAATAAAAACATATTCTTAAGTGATTGGGAAAGTGTAAAAGATATAGAAATTATCGATAAGAAAATATACCTAAGCTTTGTTGAAGAAGTTGAACAAAATTGTATTTCAAACTCTATTCTCGAAGCAGATTTTAATTATTCAATTATTACTTTTACATATCTTTTTAAAAATGATGAATGCATATCAAGAAATAGCGATAATTTTAATGCTGCAAGGACTGGGGGTAAATTATTGAATTTAGACGATGATTCACTTGCCCTGACCACTGGGGATATATCTGATTTCTCAAAGCCTCAAAATCTTGAAAGCATTTTTGGCAAAGTTTTGAAAGTAAATAAATCTAATGGAGATTATGAAATTATTTCATATGGTCATAGAAATTCTCAAGGTTTAATTAAAACAAAAAAAGAAAACCTCCTAATTTCAACAGAACATGGGCCTAAAGGTGGGGATGAAATAAATTTAATTAATATTAATAGTTTTGAAAACTTCGGATGGCCAATCTCCTCTTATGGGTTCCCATATGGTGGAAGTCAAAACGAACCTACTGGAATTCCAGAAGCTCCAATGTATAAATCCCATAGAGATTATGGATTCAAAGAACCTATTCACACTTTCTTTTATGAAGTAACTGGGTCTCATGGGATCTCAGATATTGAAATAAACTACTTTAATAAAAGAGATACTTTTTTTGTTGCTGTTTTAGCTGGTAATGTACTTTACGAAATTGATGTAAATTTAGAAGACGAAATTGTGAATGAAATTGATACATTCAGAATTAATGAAAGAATAAGAGATATTGAGTACGATACAGAAAATAATGTTTATTACCTACTCGGCGAAAACACCCCTTCATTGTTAATTTTAACAATTTCAAATTAGCAGATAAAGATTAATATACTTACCTTATGAATGAAAATATTCAAAATGTTGTAATTCTTGCTGGTGGAAAAGGAACAAGAATGAGAGAACATACAGAATATATTCCAAAGCCGATGGTCAAAATTGGAGGCATTCCAATACTCAAGCATTTAATTAACTACTTTGACTATTTTGGAAAATTTAATTATTTTATATGTACCGGTTATAAAGAAGAAGTAATCATTGATTTTGTTGAAAACAGTGATATGGATAATGTAAAAGTAATTCCAACAGGACTTGAAACAAATACTGGTGGTAGAATTCTTCAAACGAACGGACATTTTAATGGAAGTTTTTTTATGACCTATGGAGATGGGCTGTCGGATATAAACATTAAACAGTTAATGGATTTTCATAAAAGTAGAAATGAAATTGGAACTATTTCTATTACAAACCCTGTATCTCGATTTGGATTAATAGAAACTAATGATGATTATTTAGTAACTAAATTTATTGAGAAGCCAGTGCTTAGTTCGTATATAAATATGGGTTATATGATTTTTAATCAAAATATCTACGACTACATTAGCGGAGATGAGGTGTTCGAAAAAAATCCATTAATAAAACTTTCAAACGACTTGCAGCTGAATGCTTATAGTCACAATGGGTTTTTTAGACCGATGGACACTTATAGAGAAAGTGTTGAACTAAGTGAAATGTGGGATAATGGTAAAGCACCATGGAAGATAAGTTAAATAAAAGAAAAACTATTTCAATTGTCACTACATTATTTAATGAAGAATCAATTGTTGATGACTTTATCGATGAAATTAATTCTTCCGCAAGTAAATTAGATAACAAAGAATTTGAAATGATAATAGTTGATAATGGATCAACTGATAATACTTTTAATAATCTCTTGGAACATTCTAAATTAAATAAGCATATAAAAATTATAAAATTGCTTAGGAACTTTGGTATCGATGGGGGCCTGAGGGCAGGAATTGAACATTCGCAAGGTGACGCAACTATATTGATGCATGGAGATTTACAAGACGATCCAAAATTAATTCCTGAAATGGTAAAAAGCTGGGAAGATGGAAATGAACAAGTTTTAATAAGATATCTACCTAAAAAAAGAGAAAGCTTAGTTAGAAAAGTAGGTTCTTATATTTATTACAAGTGGGCAACATTTGCCTCAGAAAATTTAATTATTTATGGAGTATCTGATTTTAGATTAATTTCCAAAAATATTGTTAAGAGTTTAAAAGAATTACCTGAAAACATAAATTTATTAAGAGGAATATTAATTTGGCCTGGATATAAATATACAATAATAGACACAAGTAAAAGAAAACGTGGGGGCGGAACCTCAAAAATAGATGTACCAAATACTGTGAGATATTTTAGACAACCGCTTGCATTGTCGGCAAAATTACTTTATGTGCTTCCTTTAATTAGTATATTTGTACTTGTTATTTCAATTACTTTTATACTATCAACTCTTATTTATTGGTTAGCTACTGGTAGTTTAATTATTCAACTTGAACCTCGCTTAACTTTAATCCTAGTTTTTAATACGATTACTATAATTTTTCTAGGAATTTTAGGAGTATATGTCGCAATAATATTTGAAGAAATTAAAAAAAGACCCAATTACATCGTAGAAAAAATTATTAATTGAACTATTAATATGAATAATGCAGTATTCATCACTGGTTCATCTGGTTTCATAGGTTCTAACTTTTTAAATTTTATTAAGGAAAATAAATTTAAAAATTTTGAAATTGTAAGAATAAACAAAGATAATTACAAAGATTATAAAAATACAAAATATGATTTAATTAATCTTTATCATTTTGCAGGCTTTTACAGCCTAGATGAAAAAGAAAAATCAAAAATATATGAAGCCAATTATTATTATGGAGAGAGTCTTCTTAACACTTTGGAGATAGAAAAGTTTAATAATTTAGTATATACAAACTCTATATACTCGTTAGATGGTCAATACGATAAAACAAGTTATGTAAAATCAAAAAACAAATTTTCTGATTTAATTAAAGAGAAGAATGTTGGACAAAATTTTAATTTCATTGAACTTTTCTTAGACAATACATTTGGTGCTAAAGATTCGAGAGATAAAATACTAAACAACATAATAAATTCAGTAAATAAAGGTATTAAATTTACTATAAATAATCCAGAAAGCTATATTAATTTAATCGAAATACAAAAACTTTGTAAATATTTATTTGAATTAATCTCAAAAACTGTTGATGAAAAAAATATCATAACTTCTAAATATTCCTATAAACTCATTTCAATATTAGAAGCTTCAACAAAATTTAGTAACGGTAAATCAAATATTGATATTGATAAAAGAATAAATAATCTCAAAAGTGAATTAAATGTGGTTAAAATTAATTCTGATTTGGAAAATTACCTAATTAAAGCTCTGTGAAAAATTTACTTATTACTGGTGGACTTGGATATATTGGCTCCAAATTCATTGAAAATTATTCAAAAAATTACAACATCTATGTTTTAGATACTCAATTTTACAGTAAAAAAAACAATGAAATATTTAAACTGATAAATAAAGACCTTAGAGATATTGAAGAAAAAGATTTAAAAAATATAGATTCTGTTGTTCATATGGCTGAACTTTCTAATGATCCTTTGGGTGAATTAAATAGCAACTTGACAACTGAAATCAATCACTTAGCAACAAAAAAATTGCTAGATTTATGCCGTAAAAGCACTGTCAAAAAGTTTATATATATGTCTTCCTGCAGTGTTTACGGCAAAAATGAAAATTTAGTAAACGAAAATTCTGATTTACTACCACTTACAAGCTACTCTAAATCTAAAGTTGCTAATGAAAATTATATATTAGGTTCAAATTTTGACTTTGAAGTAATAATATTTAGAAACGCAACTGTATATGGGTATGCAAAAAACCTAAGACTTGATTTAGTTATTAATGAACTAACATATGATGCAATAAATAATAACGAGATAAACCTTCTTTCAGACGGAACTCCCGAAAGACCCTTCATTCATGTTTCCGATTTAACAAATATAATTGACATAGCTTTAAAAAGTAAAAAGAACCTTCATAATAATATTTTCAACATCGGCAGTAATGATTTAAACTATTCCATAAGAACTGTCGCTGAATACATAAAAGATATATTAAATATTGAAAAAATTAATTTTGGCAAAAAAGACGAGGATCAAAGATCATATCTTGTTGACTTTTCAAAGATAACGAATGAATTTCCAAATTTTAATATTGAATTTGACTTAGAAAAAGGCATTAAAGATTTGATTAATAATTTTGAAAATCACAAATTTGACATAAATGTTAAAAGAATTAAAAAAATAAATAATCTCTTAAGCAAGAATCATATAAACGACAGTCTGTACTGGATTAAATAATTGATGAGAAAAAGTGATTTAATTTTTCATCTATATATTCAATCATAGAATCTTCTAAACCTGGGTAGACTCCAATCCAAAAAGTATTATTCATAACAAAATCTGCATTTTTCAGATCATCATGAATTTCATACTTTTTGCCAGCATAGGCTGGCTGCCTTACTAGGTTTCCACCAAACATTAACCGTGTAGCTATTCTATTTTCATTTAAAAACATTACTAATTCATTTCTTGAAAATTTATTATTCTCTTTGACTGATATTGCATAGCCAAACCAACTCGGATCTGAATCTTTACTCGGCTCATGTGGGATAAGGTAGTCTTTATGTTTTCTAACTATATTGTCTATTTTCTTCCAATTTACTTTACGTAAGTTTATAAAGTCTGATAATTTATCAAGTTGTGCAACACCAATTGATGCTTGTAGATCAGTTGCTTTTAAGTTATAACCAATATTTGAATATGTAAATTTATGGTCATATCCGTAAGGAAGTTCTCCTAATTGCCAATCAAATCTCTTATTGCATGTATCATCATGACCACTTTTACACCAACAATCCCTTCCCCAGTCCCTGAAAGAATCAATTGATAATTTTAGGGAATTGCTATTTGTAATTACAGCACCCCCTTCACCCATTGTTATATGATGAGCTGGATAAAAACTTAAAGTAGAAATGTTGCCGACGGTTCCTGTTAATTCCCCTCCTATTTTTGATCCCAAAGCATCACAATTATCCTCCAACAACCATATCTTTTTATCACTGCAGAAATCTCTAAGCTTTATAACATCGAATGGATTACCCAACGTATGAGCCATGAAGATTACTTTCGTGTCTTCATCGCATGCGGACATAATATTTTCGACAGTTGGATTATATGTTCCTATCTCACTATCAACAAAAATCGGTATCAAGTTGTTTTGAAATATTGGATTAACAGTAGTTGGAAATCCAACTGCAGAGGTAACAACTTTGTCTCCTGCAGTAATATGATTTTTTAATTTTGTACTTGTTAACGCCGATAGAGCTACTAAGTTAGCCGAGGATCCACTATTAACTAATCTGATATGCTTCATGTCAATAAACTGTGAAAGTTTTTTAGAAAATAATTCTGAAAACTCACCATCAGTAAGCCAGAAATCCAGACTAGCTTTAATAAGAGATTTCATCTCTTCTTCATTAAAGACTCGCCCATTAACTGGAATGGATGAAACTTCAGGAATAAAAGGTGGCTTTGAATGTCTTAAGGCAAAATACTCTTCGGTAAGAGAAAAAATTTCTGCTTCTATTTCTTTTATTCTTTCATCTTTGTTATTTTTTTCCAACTTAAACTCCAATTTTTGAGCTGCCAAAGTTTGGTAAAGATAAATCCCTCTCAGAAATAATAGGATTTTCAACTTTCCAATCAAAATCGACAGAAAGAGGATTAAATCCTAACTCATGACTATTTTTGTAAATACCATTTTGCATATACATAACCTTAGCATTGGTAGACAATACCGAAAAACCATGTCCGAAGCCAGGTGGTATTAATATAGAACAATTATCGTTTTTTTGAAGATTTAAAGAACCTGATTTTCCATAAGTTTTACTTTCATATCTAAGATCTATAAAAAAATCCATTATTTCACCCTCTAAACATGTAACTATTTTGGTTAATTGATAAGGAGGCTTTTGTAAATGCACGCCCCTTATTACATTTTTTTCTGAATCAGAAAAATACACTTCATCAATACCTTTTAACAACTCTTCATTTTTTTCTGAGAATATTTTACTAAAGCTCCCTCTTTCATCCTCAAGGTGTTTGTAATGAATTATTTTCACTTCAAAAAGTTCTTTTGAAAAATTATTAATTTCCATTTTTTTAATCTTACACGATTAATATTACGTAGTTAAATTTTGTGCCATAATATTAACTATTCTCAACAGAAATCCAGTTTTTCCTTTTTAGTACGGGGTGTTCATCGTGTCTAAACCAAGGATCGGGAACAATTACAAGAGACGAACTATTGGCACTTAATAAAGCAGCCCACAAAGAGTATGAACTGTTTCCAACAATATAATTTTCATAATTTAGCATTTCTGAAAATGTTTCAATTGTTTCTTTGATATCATCATCTGATGATTCTTGGTAATAAATATTTTTGGCATCTTTAAAAAAAGACTTACTTGAAACCCATTCATAGTCATCGGTAAATATTTCATAATTAAAATTTTCAATTTTTTCTTTTGCAATACTTAAACTTTTTTTATAAAAATTTTCTGTTAGCTCTCTGTTGTGATTTAGAAAGTCACCTCTTCTAACATGTAGCAAGGTTGAACCAGCTTCAATTTTATTGTTAAACCCTTTTTCAATGATTTTATTTTTACTTATTGATTCAATTATGTAATTTATACTATATTCAATAATTTCGATATCTTTCCAATATCCATCAAATTGGTTCCACTTACCTATTTTTTGCTTATTAAACGTATTTCCTGTTTGAACAACTATATATTTTTTTAACGTAGATTTAGTCAAAAAATTAAAGTATCGATTATTAATTAAATTATTAATAAAAGAAAATAATAATCTTTGAATTCTTGATACTATATTTAAATTAAAGTTTTTAACTGGAATAACAAGCTTTCTTTTTGTGTCTTGAAAATTTTTGTCTTTTTCAAATAGTGTAAAATATTCTAAATTCACAACCACTTTAAAATTATTTCCCTTTAAATAATTAGCAAGTGAAAATTGAAATAATTGGTTACCAAAACCTCCTTTAATATTGACTATTGCTAGTTTTCTTTTTTTGTTCATTTAAATAGCCTATATTTGTTTTTTAGAAGGGCATCCTCAAATAACTTTGCTAATAAAGTTGAAATTAAAAATATTAAAATTAAGCAAATGTAATAAAATAAATACTTATTTGAATTATTCATATAATTTTGAATTGAAAAATAATTAATTGTATTCATTGCTAAATAATGAAAAATATAAATTCCATAAGAATATCTACCAAGGTAATCAAGTAGTGAAATAGATAAATTATACCGTACACTTAAAAAAACTATAAGGCCAAGAATTGAGCATAAAATATAAAAATTTTTATTTATACTTGTTTGATCAAAATACGAAAAACTAAATAAATGTCCTGATTGTACTAACTGTAAACCTAATAAAAATGGAATCTGAATATAGAAATAACTTTTCATACTCTTGTTTTCAAAGATGACAAAATACAAAAATATACCAATTAAAAATAAAGGAATTTGATTTAAGAAGTTGTAAAACAAGTAATTTCGGATAAACAGTTCTGACTTTCCAATATCATTCAAATACTCAGAAATATATGGTTTTAAAAGAAAATTAAATAATAAAAAAGAAAGGTTGGCAAGTATTAGAATTTGATAGTTTTTTATTTTTGAGCATAAACTTATTAATAAAGGAAATAAAAGATAAAAATAAATCTCGGATACTATTGACCAACCTCCAGGTACAGAAGTACCAATTTCAAAATTAAATAAGTGACTTGTAAAAATAAGAGAATTTAAAAATACGGTAATATCATAATTGCGAAAATTATAAATAACAGAGCCAAGTATAAACAATGGTAATATTCTGTATATTCTCTCTAAATAAAACCTTGATAAGGTTTGCCTTTTTGAAAACCACACATTAGAAATTACCAATCCAGAAATAATAAAAAAAAGATTTACACCGTATCTTCCTGTCGAAATAATAAATTGCTCTTGCGAAGTTACATCCTTTAGATAATGTCCAGAATGATGAATTACTACTGCGATAATTGCTATACCCCTTAATAGGTCAAGAGATTTAATTCTTTTCTTCTTCATTAAACTTTGTTTTTTATTTTACGAATCCTATTTAATATTTGACCAATTTTTTGTCTACCTATTAAATAATAGTAATTACCCATTAACCTTTTGTTTACAGTTATATTTTTAATTAATGAATACTTATCAATTAAAGTTTTTACTGAAAGTAAAAATTCATCTGGATATTTCATCATTAAATTTTTATAAAAATAAACCTTATAGGATGCAACTCTCCAACGAGTTGAATCAGAGGTTAATGCAGAAGTGAAGTTAAATCGATTGATTCTTGTTATCTTCCTACCCAAACCAGAATGATTTAAATAATTTAGAAAGACTGCTTCAGGATTTACTATTTTGGGTAAATTTTTGATTGATTCTTCTCCATTTATATAATCACAGATACCAAAATAAGTTTTCGAGTATTTTGCTGGAAAAATAATATGTCTATCACAGACACCAAAATAGTCTTCTCCCTCTGGTATCCATAAATGGTCCCCAGTAAAGCTCGGATGTTCATCGGTATAAAATTGGTCAAACCTTGAATAAATAACGTAATCATAATTTTCAATTATATCTATATAATTTTTATGAATAATATCTTTTAAAGCACACACTATTGAGCCAGATCCTGAATAGTTATCTATTCCTCCAGCCATTCCATTTTCTTCACCTAACAGAAAATAGTTAAGCCAATTTGTACCAGAGAAATTATTAACATAGTATTCTTTCCAATTTTCAGGTTCTTCAAATGTCCAAATATATTTTGCAACATTTTTTAAATGTGTTTCTTCTAAAGATTCTCTAGCTAGACAAATAGCAAGATCTGCATTTAGTGGCTGTAATACATTCTTAATTAAACTATTCCAAGTAGCTTTACCGCCTCGAGGTGATCCAGCCAAAACAACAATGTATTTATTATTCAAGATCTAACTTATTTGATCATTTATCCAGTTATAGGTTTCAGTAATACCTTCTTTTAAAGACATGTCGTAGTTCCAATCCAATTTTTCTCTAATCAGTTTGTTGTCAGAGTTTCTACCTCTTACTCCCAGCGGGCCATCAATGTGTTTAATATTGATTTTTTTATTTGCAACTTCAGCAACAATTTGAACTAATTGATTAATATTAACCATTTCTTCTGAGCCGATATTAACTGGCCCAATAAAGTCTGAGTCTACAAGTCTTCTTGTTGCTTCAATACACTCATCTATAAATAAAAAAGATCTAGTTTGTTTTCCATCTCCCCAAACTTCAATCTCATCTTCACTTTTTGCGTATGCAACTTTTCTGCAGATAGCAGCTGGGGCTTTTTCTCTTCCACCATCAAATGTACCTTGAGGACCAAATATATTGTGATATCTAGCGATTCTCACTGGTAAATTAAAATTTTTGTTGTAACTTAAAAATAACCTTTCACTGAACAATTTTTCCCACCCATATTCAGAATCTGGCATTGCTGGATATGCTGAATCCTCTGTGCAGTTGGGATTTTCAGGATCAAGTTGATTAAACTCTGGATAAATACAAGCGGAACTGCTGTAAAAAATAGTTGTATTATTTATATTTTTTTCAATATTAATTTTATTTTGAAATAAGAGTACATTTAAATTTATAGATATTGAATTATGCATCAGATTTGCATCATTTTCTCCTGTAAAAATATATCCCGCACCACCCATATCAGCAGCAAATTGATATATCTCATCAAAGGGTTGAGATTCAATTAATAATAATGATTCAAAATCTTCTTGAAGAGTAAGGTCTTTAATTAGAAACTCATCAGCATACGTATCTTCAAATTCAGGTTTCTTTATATCTACAGCCCTAACAAAGTAGCCCTCCTTTTTAAGCCTCTTGACCATATGAGAGCCAATGAAGCCACCTCCTCCAAGAACAAGGGCTTTTTTATTTTGCATAATAACTATTATAAATAATTCTACTTATATATTATCTAAAGAATTTAATTTCACTCACTAATTCTTTCACTGCTGTAAGAAGAAAATAGAAAGTTATTAAAAAGAGAAATGTCTTGAATAAACTAAGAAAATTGAAAATGTTTTCATTCATATCTGTTATAAAAGGGCTTAAGTAAATATAGATTGTTGTGATGAATAATGTTATGATATCCAATTTTGGTAAATTATAAATTAGAAAGAAAATTAAAAGCAAAAGACGATAGTCATAATTTGCATATACAAAATTTAACAATAACCAAAACAAAATTCCAAAATTAAAAAATGATTCTTCTAATTTCAATCTAAGTGAAAAATTATTACTAAATAATGCCAAAAAAAGAATTATTAATATAAAAAAGCAAATTATTAAAACTAACCTATAACCGACTGCTCTATCAAAAAATGTTATCCATATATATTGCCCAGTTGATAAAAGACCAAATGCATTATATGGGCCGGTTGGCCGTTGTTGTGACACAACACTTTCTGGATTTACAAAGATAAAAAAAACGTATAATAAAATTGGTAAAAAGGAAAAAAGCATTAGTTTGCGGCTTTTCTTTTTGTAGAAATAAACAAAAAAACCAATAAGTGCTCCAGCAGGGTGAACCTTTAGAAATATTAAAATAGCAAAAATTGAAATTCTTAAATTTATATTTATATTCTCTTTGTATAAAACGAAAATACCAACCATAAAGATAATGACATCTATGTTCATTTGATTAAGAAGTAAATTAACCGGAGGGCTTACAATGAGTAATGAAGCAATTGGTAAGTACTTATCGTCTTTAACCATTTGATAAGCAAGACTCAAAATTAGAATATACGAAAAAATTGAAATAATATTTGTTGTTAAATTAATGTTTATAATATCTACCTTGAGTTGGTGAAACAAAGGGCCATATCCATCGAATATTGGGCAAATTTTATTTTCAACTGTATTCACAGTGTTTAAATTTGTGGCATCTAAATATTGACATTTAATTTGTCTTATTGTTGAACGCATGTCCATAAAAATATTTGAATAACCTAAGCTAAGGTGATCCCATACTTTTTTGTTGTACAGTAAGGCTGACAAATATTTAATAAAATAAAACACTATCGGGATAATCAAGGTTGCTTTTTTAACTTTTTTAGTTTGATTTATTTTGTATAAAAATAAAATTGATAATAAATAGAAAATGTAAAACAGGTAAAGATTTACTGTAAGTAATAAAAATGCAATAGTGAGATAAATTAAATTATAAAGGAAATCTTGATTGCTTTTTTCAAATATTTTTTTATACATATAAACTGATAATCTCTTTCTAAGACTAGGGTCATTATAAAAGTTAGCAAAGAAGTGTAATATAATTATTAAGGGAATATTTTGAATAAATCATATCAAATTACAAATACAAAGTATTTGAATCATAATGATGAATACAATGATCCACATTTATATCCTGAATTTCAAGCCAAAATTCAAAATTTTAAAGATTTGCTTAATTCTCTAATCAAAAGTGGTGAAGCTAAAACATTTTATAAATTTGGTGATGGCGATTATTATTTTTTAAAAAAAGAACCTAAAGGCAGTGCAAAACCTGGAATAAGAGCTCTTAAAAAACCTTATTTCTTAATAAATCATAAAAAATTTCTTGATGGTGCAAAAAAAAATGATTATTACCTATCCTTAATTCCAAATATGCATAGAAAAATGTTTTTAGAAACATTTGGCAAAGAATTCGATTTCCCTTCGGAATTCGTTTATGGGCTTACTGCTAACAAATGGATATTTTCTAATTTTGATTCAAAGATTGGATTAATAGGTGCTGATAGAAAAATTGAGCTGATTTCCAATCTAATGGAACATAATGAATATAAAGAGTATCTTGGATTAGATAAATTTTCTGATTACATATCTATACCCCAAAGGTTTGCATGTGATAATTTAAATAAAACAAAAAAAAATCTAATAAATCAAATTAAGAACTCAGAAGCAGATATTTTTTTACTAGGCATAGGGCATGTTAAATCTGGAGTATTACATGAATTAAAGAAATATAAAAAAGCTATATATTTAGATATAGGTGTTGGTATAGATGCTATTGCTGGAGTTGTAAACATTAACAGGCCTTATTTTGGTAATTGGAAAAATTTTCAATTTCAAGACAGTTCAATATATAATGACATTGATATCCTAATAAATAAAAAAGGCAACTTCGGAAAGATTAATCATTTATAGTTTCGTAAAGGGAGAATAGTTTTTCTCTAGATTTTTCAAAAGTTAAATATTTTTGGATAAGTTTATGTGGTTGGTATTTTTTTAAGTTTTTGTAAAAATTATCAAAAATAAGATTGAATTCATCTAGATTGTCAATTATAACTCCACAATCGTTAGACCAGTATGGAACAGTTGTACCGTTAAGTTTGTAACCTTCAAAATTGTTTACGTTACTATTTAAAACTATTACCGGTAAGTTGCAAGAAAGAATTTCTTGTATTCCAAATCCTTGAGATTCAGTTGTTCCAATAATTATTCCAAATTTATATTTTTTTGAAGCTTCTAGAAGATCTTTATTATTGTATTTCCCATATTCAAATATTTCGTACTTTATATTTCTATTATCTAAACAATGTTTAACATAATCAAGTTCTTTAGCATTTCGCTTCTTAAAATAAATTAAACATTTATCAATCCTATTTGAAATTTTTGCATTTTCTAATAATTCTTTTTTCGAAATTACACCACCTGGACAAACAACAGTGTCATCATAAGCAATATCTAAGTCAAGTTCATTTAGTAAATTAGACTGGGCTATCTTTGAAGCCGCAAGAATTTTTATTTGCTTATTAGTTTTAACTCTGGCGCTTAATGATTTTAAATTATCTAGATTGTATAAAGGTCCAATAATTATTTTTTGTTTTTTATTTTTTTCTTTTAACAGATCGTTAAGCACTTTTTCACCAAATTTATCAAACTGCACAATGTAAGAAAAACTGTATTGATTTTTATTTAAAGCTACTTGGTTATCTTTTTTAAATGTCTTTAGTAAATTATTCATTCTTTTATGAGGACCATAAAAAATTAGATTTTCACTGAGTATCAAGTTATATTTATACGCAATTGAAAAAATAGGTATTAAAAATTTAGAATATCTTATTCGACGAGTTAAAAAAATTTTTTTTTCATTTATATAGTTAGGGTTGTAAAAAATATTTAAAATTGCCTACTCCTCTGGAAAATAAACTGGTGTTTTAGTTTTGGATTTATAAAATAAATAAAATTTAAATTTATCTTTAATTCCATGGCCACCAACTCTAACACTTAAAAAAGGGTAGTCATATTGCTCTAATGGTCTTAACCTAAACTCTGTTTCGTTTTTGATAATTTCCGAACCGTACTTTTTACTCATCAAACTGAAAATACTTTGGTCATGTCTATTTTCAATAAAATTTTGTGCTTGTTCAAAAGAAGAGTAATAATCAGTTATCAATTTACTATCTTTTTCTAATAATCTTTCATACTCTTTAAAATATTCAATCGATTCTTTATTTTTCTTAAAAAACATATGACCTGCTTGTAATTGAGTTGATAATGCTATTTCTGATTCAATATTTATATCAAAATAATTGAACAACTGTTCCGTTGTAAAATCTTTTTCTTTAAATTGTTCTTCACACTCCATTCTAAGATTACAAAAATTAGAATATTTTAAAATTTCTATATACTCATTGAATCGTTCTTTTGCTTTGTAATTCAAGCTCGCACCCGCATCACAATAAACTATGATATCTCCATGATCAATTACATTCAGTAAGTCTTGAATGATTTTGTATTTCCATATCCAATATCCAGAACCTCTTTTGTGAGATAAAATATCTTTATATTTTAATTTAAACTCATTATCTAGGTCTCTTGGACCCAAAGAAACAACTTCATCGAAAAAGTTTGAGTGTTTTGCTAAACCAGATAAGTGTTTTTTTGATATGTTATATTTACTATCTCCGTAAGTTAAAAAGTATATTTTCATTTTATTTTTGAACTTTTATAATTCTAATTGAGTTTAAGTATATTTTAAGAATTATAATTTATTAGGTATGAATAATTCATTCAAAGTCTCAGTAATAATACCAAGCTATAATAGGTTCAACTATTTACTCAGAGCAATAGATAGTGTTATTTCACAAAATTACAAAGATTTAGAAATTATTGTAATTAATGATGGGTCAGAAGATGAAAATTACTATAAACACAAATTTGACGATATTGTTAAAATTGTACATCTTGAAGAAAATCAAAAGAAGCTTCATGGTTTTGGTCCAGGTGGAATCAGAAATTTTGGGGTAAATAAAGCACAAGGTCGATACCTTGCTTTTTTAGATGACGATGATATTTGGCTTCCAAATAAGCTTGAAATCCAAATAAAAGAAATGCAAAATGAAAAATTAGCACTTTCTTCAACAGAGGGTTATTACGGTGAAGGAATATTTAATCCAGAGGAAAAATATAAATTGTATAATAAACAACATTATTTCAAAGATCTCAAATATATTTATAAGGATACAAAATATTTAGTTAATGGAAATTTGCCTCGAATCTGGGATTATGAATTTACTAAAGTACACAACTGCTTTATAACCTCAAGTGTGATTGTTGAAAGAAAAATATTTAATACGCTAGGAGGATTTAGAAATTTACCCAGATGGGCAGATTATGATTGTTGGCTTGGATTACAACAATTAACTAAAAACTTATACATAGATGAACCATTATTTTATTATGACGGGCTTCATGGAGATGGCAGAAACTATATTAAATGAATGAGTATAAAAATAGCAAAATAACATATTTTTTTCAAGAAGGAAGATTAAAAAAAATAAAGTCAAAAACACCCTATGCAAAAGAAATGTTTTATGGCTACCACTATTTTAAAAAAAATTATGAAAATGTGGAAATTGTAGAATTTGAAAATAATATAAATTTTTTTGAAAGACAGTTTTTTAAACTTGAAAAAAAATTAAGAAATGCATTTAAGCTCCCAATATATTGGAGCTATATAACAAATAGGAAAAATTATAAAATAATAAAAGAATCTGATTTTATTGTTAGCGGTAATAACAGGGTTGGCAGCGCTGTCTTGCCCATGCTATTTTTAAGTAAAATATTTAATAATAAAATATCTTCTCTCTGCTTTGTTATGGGTTTATTCTCAAGAAAACCAAGATATAAATTTTTGGAATACTTTCAAAAAAAATATCTACTACTCATGCTAAGCGTGCATGATAACTTTATTTTTCTTAGTGAAAAAGAAATGGAGTATGGAAAAATAAATTTTCCTAGTAAGTCAAAGAAGTTTCACTTTTTACCGTTTACCGTTGACCAAGAAATGTGGAAACATAATTTATCTGATGACAATAAAAACAAAATAATATTTGTCGGAAATGATGGAAATCGAGAGTACAGATTTGTAGAAGATATAGTAAATAATTTGGTAAATCAAGACTTTACAATTGTTAGTAGTTTGATTGAAGAAAATAATCTAAAGTCTGAAAATTATAAAATTTACTCTGGAACATGGGGTGATCCAAAAGTAACAGATCAGGAATTAAATAAACTATATCGCGATGCAAAATTAACTATCATACCATTAGTTAATACTCTACAACCTTCAGGACAAAGCGTTGCTTTACAATCTTTATCTTCAGGAACTCCTGTATTAATAACCCATACCGAAGGATTTTGGGACAATAAAAACTTTATTAATGAAGAAAATATATTTTTTTTAAAAGAGAATGATTTAGACGAATGGATTAATAAGATAAATTTAATTTTTGCTATGAATGACGTAGAATATAAAAAAATTGTTAAGAATGGAATTGAGTTAATTAACAATCATTACGGATTGGAAAACTTTAGTACAAAAGTTGAAGAAATCCTTTTTAATAAGGATGTTAATTAAATTGATTTCAATATTTACTACATATACTGATCCAGAAAAACGTTCTGATCCATGGAGAGAAGCGTTGGAGTGCTATAACTCATTTGCAGATGAAGTCATTATTGAAGGAGATGATTGGCCATATGAATTTAAATGGGATTTGATAGGTAAAACTTTCCAAAAAGGATTCGATCAATGTTCTGGTGACTGGGTAATAAGAATGGATATAGATTATTTTTTTCATGAAAAAGATTTTAGTAATATAAAAAAAACTCTTGAAAAAAACTCAGACCAGCCAGCAATTAGCTTTCCTCAATACCAATTCTTTACTTATGATAGATTTCAAGTCAAAACTAGATTGTGTGTTGCTTTGAATAAAAAGGCATTCCCAAAAATAAAATTAAATGGAGGGGGTGATCTCTGTTTAGCTACTTTAAATAATAAGATTATTAGCCCCAAAGATGTACCAAGCTGTTCTTCTCCAATATACCAGTATGATTCGTATTTCAGAGACAAGGAAACAATTGCTGAGGATAGAGCAAGATTTGCAAGAGCTTGGTTTTCCTACTTCAACACATATGGTGATAGAGGAGGAAAAGATCCGGAAAAAGCATATGAAGCTTGGTTCTCAATGATAAAAGAAAGATATGAAAAACACACAAATAGAATCTCTCTGTCTAAACACCCTATATTTATCAAAGATAAGCTTGGCAGTGTAAGTAAAGATCAATTTGGTTTTGATGCGTTTGGCTTAAAAAATCAAATTAATAATAGAAGTATGAAACACTACATTGCAGGATATAAAGAGAGATTTATTAACGGCAAAGTTATCAATATAAAAATATAAAAATATTAATTTTTTTTATTTTTGAACAACCCGACATCTCTTCCTTTAAATGTATGAATAAATTCAAAATTATTGATTAGCAAATATGGAATTACAGTTGTCATCGTTTTAGTTTCATCAATTCCTCTTTCTGGTCCAAAATCAACAGATACGTACTCAACATTCTTAAGAGTTTGCTTTGCTCCCTCGAGTACCTCAAGTTCAAAACCTTCAGCATCAATTTTTAATAATTTTATATTCATAATTTCAAAAGAATCTAATGTTCTTGTCTCAACTTGGACAGCTTCGCTACTACCAAAATCAACAAGTGAGGTATTTGCTCCATATGTATCCAAAAAAAGCTTCTCTTTTTTATTTTTGTTTGATAAAGCTAGGTTGTGTATATTGTTATTGTTTAAATCAATATTTTTCAAAAGACACTCATAGGCTCTTTCGTCTGGTTCAAATCCAATATATTTTACATTTAAATTTTTTTGCTTGAATGCAAGATAAAGTTCCCCTACATTTGATCCACAATCGACAATTAGATCATTATCAAAAAATGTAATTTCTTCAAGACAGTAAGACTTAAATAAATGATTTAAATGGTTTTTATAGTTAACAATTAGACGATCTATTCTTTTGTTTGGGAAATATATGTTTGAGCTATCATCAGTTATTTTTCCATAAAAACCTTCTTCATAAAATATTTTTCCACTTTTTTTAAAAAAGATATTCATAACTAAACAAAAAAGATTTTTATTTGTATTTTTATGCAAATACCCAATTAGTAAACCTTTAAAAAATAAGTAGATTTTTTTTATTTTTGAAATATTGTTTAAATCAATGTGATTAATCATAAAATCTGGAAGGTCAATAATCTGTGCCATAATTTAAAGAATACTATTTAAAGGTATTTAATTTATATAATCTTTCTCTTACATAGTTAATATAGTTATGTGAAAGTTTTAGTAATTTTTACTTTTGGATATTCTTTAAAAACCTGGCATGAGACTGGCACGCTGGAAAGAGAGCTTTCAATATATAAAGAATTGACAGAAAAAAATATTGAATTTGTATTTTTAACTTATGGGAACAGTGACGAACATATTCTTCTGAAAAATTATAATAATATGTCTGTTTTGCCAGTTTATAAAGATAAAAATGAAAGTAAATTTCGAGTAGTAAACTTATTTAGATCATTTTTGCTTCCTTTTTTCATAAAAAAACAAAGTATAAATTTTGACCTAATTAAACATAACCAGCTACTTGGATCATGGGTTGGAATTATCACAAAATTTTTAATTAAAAAACCACTTTTCATTAGAACCGGGTACGACATGTATTTATTTAGTTTGCATGAAAACAAAAAGAAATATATAAAAATTTTATATAAATTGCTTACCCAGATAAGTATCTGGTTTGCAGACTTATATACAATATCAAATGAATCAGATTTAAAAGTTATGAAAGAAATTTTTTATGGCTCTAAAAGTATTTTAATTAGGCAAAACTGGACAACTAACACACATTATTCTGAATTTGTAGATAGAACATCAAATCGAATATTGTCTGTAGGCAGACTTGAAAGTCAGAAAAATTTTGAGTATTTAATTAATAATTTTGCAGATTCAGAATTTGTTATAGATATAGTTGGAACTGGTACTGAAAAAAATAATCTTATAGAGTTATCCAAGCAAAACAAAGTTGAAGTCAATATTATCGAAAGAATGGAAAATAGTGATCTTAATAATTTGTACAAAAACTATAGGTATTTTGTAACTACAGCAAAATATGAAGGAAATCCAAAAACAGTTCTTGAAGCTATGAGCAATGGATGCATTGTTTTTGCTTCAAACATACCTAATCATGAAGAGTTGATTCAAAATGGAAAAAATGGCTTTATTTTTGACTTGCAAGCAAACAAATTAAAAGAATCATTCATCTCAAATACAAATGATTTAGATAAACTAGTAAAAATTTCAAAGTCTGCATTTACATATATTGAGCAAAATAATTCTTTGAAAAAAATTTCTGAAACAGAGATTAAAGATTACAGCTTATTAATTGAGTGAATTTAAAAACTTCTCAATAAAATAAATTTTCCAAATTCTCAAAGCATTTATTCGAGTTTTGAAATAAAATAACTGATTTATTTTGTTTAAATCCACATAATTACTTAGGTTATTATTCATTATTGTATTTTTAATCAAACTTTCATTATCATAAATCCATTTTTCTAATTCAAAAACAAAACCCATTTTGCTTCTATCTAGGAACTCCTTATTGAAATCTTGTGACAAATAATCTTTTAGAAATTTTTTAGGTTTATTAGAAACATAATATGAAGAATCACATGAAATAATATACTCTATTAATCTATGGTCAACAAAGGGCGATCTTACTTCCAACGAGCTTGCCATAGATGTCCTGTCTACTTTTAACATCATCATCTCCGAAAGGTAAAACAAATAATCAGTAATAACCATAGATTTATATGAATTTTCCATATTCTTAAAAAATTTATCCTCAAAATCGTAACTATCATCTAGATTGAGCAACCCAATTAACTTTTTGTCGCTGAAATAAGATGAATAGGCTGTTTTTAAATCTTGAGAAGTGGAAAGAATTTTATTTCCAGTACCTAAAAAGGCAGGATAAAAATTTATGAGTTTGCTAATTGAAAATTTTGAATTTTTATTTAGAATATTTTCTATCCTTTTGTATCCACCCAATAGTTCATCTCCACCATCTCCAGATATTGCAACTTTATATTGCTTTGATATTTCCTTAGAAATAATATGTGAAGGTAGAGTAGACGGATCTGAATAAGGTTCATCAAATATATTTATAGATTCGTCTATTTCGTCGTGTATATTTTCAGTGCTTAAGTTGGTAATAAAAGCATTAGTATTATATTTTTTAATTACTTGATTAAACCAGAAGCTCTCATCATATTTTTCTTCAGTGTGTCCAACAGAAAATGTATTTAGCTCCTTACCTCTATCACTTGCGTTCTTTACTATAGAAGAAGAATCAATTCCTCCCGAAAGAAAATAGGCTATCGGAACATCTGCATCCTCACGAATTTCAATAGCTTTATCCATTAAATCTAAAAAATTTTCTGAATCAAATTTGTTTTCATTAGAAAAAGAGTCAATTTTCCAATAATTGTAATTATTTTCTTTAAAGCTTGAATTGGAATCAAACTCTATGATGCTTGCTGGTTCTACTTTCTTTATATTTTTATAAATTGTGTCAGGAGATGGAACTACTCCATAATTTAAATAATTTGAGAGTGACTTTATATCAATTTCATTCGAATTTAAATTTTTTGCTACAGACTTTAAATTAGATCCAAAAATAATATTGTCTTTATTTTTATGATAGAAGAGTGGTTTTTGTCCTAATCGATCCCTAACCAAATACAGCTTTTTTTTATTTGATGAATAGAAGGCAAATGAAAACTGCCCAATCAATTTTTCTACAAAACTTATTCCAAAATAAGATATTCCATTTAATACAACTTCTGTATCAGAATGGTCCGACGAAAACTCGACACCACTTTTAATTAAACTATTTCTAAGCTCTTGATGGTTAAAAATTTCTCCATTAAACATTAAAATAGATTTAAATTTTTGAGAGACCATAGGTTGAGAGGCTTTGTCACTTAAGTCAATAATTGATAATCTGTTAAACACATATGAATAATTTAATTTATCTTCATTGTTGAATAATTTCCCAAATTGCCCATCAATATTAATTAATTCATCGGGCCCCCTGCATTCTATTAGTTTATTGCTTTCTAGTAATCGATTATTATTTAAATTTTCAAAACTAAGATGACCTATGTATCCACACACAATATCTATTCTAAAAACAATTTAATTTACTATATGAAGAAAATTAAAAATCAAAAAAAGCTTCTTATAATATTCACAATTAATTTAAATTTAGGTATACGTAAATTAAGTATTTCTTTAATTAGGAAAATAATTGAATGCTTTTTCCATTTATGTGTAATGTGATAATCTCCAAGACCTAATTTTCTAAAATTTTTTTGATAAAGACTTGATGAATTTTTTAATACCCCCTCAATACTCCAAGGTTTATTGCTTCCATGGTAGTGAACAAACTTTATTTTCTGCTCTAAAAGCTTTGCAGTTATGTTCTTTTTATTATTTTCATATAAATTTATGTTAAAAGTATGATTTAATGATTCTTCTAATGGTTGAAATGATCCATCAAAAGTTGCGTTTAATATATCTTGGTCCCAATACTTAACTTTTGAGAACAATAAATTTAGTTTATTAATTAATTTTTCTTCTATTTTGCCATCAAGCCATTTTTTATAATCTATAACCATTACGCCCGCATTGAAATATGTATCTGAATTCATCATCAGATTATCAAAAAAGTCATTATTATTTTCATCCCTATTGAAATCTTCTTTAGCAGAAATAACGTAGTTAGAGTTTTTTAATTCTTTTATATTATTATTTATTGAATTTAAGGGGTTCGAGCAGCATATTACATCACAATCTATGTAAATTAAAAATTCAGTATCTGGGGTTATATAGTCAGCAATAAAAAATCTATAATATGTTGCTTCTGAAATATGTGAATTTTCAATATTTGGAAATTTACCTATTTTATTATTAAATTTAAAAAATTTAATTTCATTCAAGTTTTTGTGATTGATTATTTTCTTTGGCAAATCTGAAATATCTATTTTTTCAGCATGAATAATGTTTATTTTTAATTTTTTATCTACCTGATCTAATAGTGAAATTATAGAAGAATATGCTTGCTTATTGTAATTTCTATCAAAACAATAAAGCACTTCGAAGTCCATATATACCTATTCAATAAATAGTAATAGCAATTCGTTTGTTTATGGTTAGTAAGTTATTTAATTAAATTATTTTTTCTTATTTTTGATAATTATTTAAATTATTATAAAGTAAATGAAAATACTAGTTTTTGGAAGTAACGGTCTAGTAGGCAGTGCAGTAAAAAGAAACCTCACAAATCAGCATGAGGGCATGAATTTACTTTTTTCAACCAGAGAAGATACAAATCTTTTTTCATTTAATGAAACAAAGAGAACAATAGAAAGCTTTGGGCCGAATGTAATTATTAACGCTGCTGCTAAAGTTGGCGGTATTCTTGCTAACAATACTCATAGAACTTCATTTATTATGGATAACTTAAAAATTAATTTGAATATCTTAGAATCTTGCATAGACAATAGTGACATAAAAATAATAAACCTAGGAAGTAGTTGTATATATCCATTGAACGCACCTAATCCTATAAAAGAAGATAGTTTCATGAATGGCAAATTAGAACCTACAAACTCTCCCTACGCAATGGCTAAACTGAGCGCTATTGAACTCGGTAGTGCCATGAGTTTAGAGTTTGGTCACAAAATAGTAAACCTTATGCCAACTAATCTTTACGGCCCAAATGATAACTTTTCACCATTAGATAGTCACGTTATACCAGGACTAATATCTAGAATGAATAAAGCTAAAGATGCTAATTTAAAAGAATTTGAAATTTGGGGTTCCGGGAAACCATTGCGAGAATTTCTATATGTTGATGATCTTGCAGATGCAATTGATTTTATTATAAAAAAAGATATTAATGATAGTTTAATAAATATTGGCAGTGGAGAGGAAATATCTATTTTAAATTTAGCTGAAAAAATAAAAAACATATTAAATTTTGAAGGTTTACTTGTGTTCAACAATGATATACCAGATGGAAATCCTCGTAAACTTCTCGACTCTTCTCTTATAAATAGTTATGGATGGTCTCCAACTACAGATTTGGATACCGGCTTAGACAATACATTTAATTGGTACCTTCAGAACTCTTAAGAAATTCTTGATAGTTTATACTCAATACAAATATTGATTAAATTATCAAAATTTAATTTAGTTTCCCAATTTAATTCTGTCTTTATTTTTGATGGGTCAGAAACTATAGATACTGGATCGCCTTCTCTGAGTAAACTTTTATTTGTACTGATAAATTCTTTATATTCTAAATTAAAATATAAAAAAACTTTTTCAACTAAATTTTCAATCGTATGTCCAACTCCAGAGCCAATTACATAATCTTCAGCTAATTTAGAAGAATTAATCATATATATTGCATCAGCAACATCACCAGCATAACTCCAATCTCTTATGTAAGACAAGCTTCCCACTTCCAAATTATTGGACTTACCTGATTTTATATTGATTGCTTCATTTATAATTTTCATTATCAAATAATTATCAGCTCTAAACTGAGACTCGTGATTAAACATTATTCCAGATTTTGTATTCCAATCATATAAATTTCTTAATTCCACTGTTCGTTCAAATAATCTATATTTTGCTTCAGCATAAGGAGACCTAGGTCCAAATTTAGATTGTTCATTGAGAGGTTTATTATTGTCTTTTGAAAAAGTCTCAGATGAACTTGCATTGAATAGCGCTGGAAATATTCGTTGTCTTATACAAGATTCAGTAATGTTGTTGTATATCGAATTAATTGCTTCTTTAGTCTCTGATGGGTTTAAATAAGATTCATAAACTGAACTTGGTCCAGACAGATGATAAATCATTCTAGGGTTTATATCACTTATTAATTTTTCTACTTCAAATGCGTTTTTTAGATCAAGAGAAATTAAAGATATATTTGAAAAATTTATATCTTCAGAAATTAACCCAAGCTTATTAAAAAAATTTTTAGATTGATTTCCCCTTGTGGCGCCGTATATTTTAAAGTTCTTATTTTCTAATAAAATTTTTTTAGTTAAAAAAATTCCGTCCTGTCCAGTTATACCGGTAATTAAAATATTTTCATAATTCATTAATTAAATTCTATAAGAGAAAGTTGACTAACCTAATTATGTATGAAAATTTATTTAACGGACATTAATGAATCTTGGATAGTAGATAGATTAAGAGAAGAGTGGTATGCAAATAATCGTAAAATATCTACAAAAAAAATAAACGAATCGGATATTGTATGGATTATTTCTCCATGGTTGTGGAGTAAGGTTCGTAAGAAATATCTTAAAAATAAAAAAGTAGTTTGTTCAATTTATCATTTTGAAAAAAAAGATTTTGATAGTAAATCAATTAATGAATTTAACAAAAGAGATAAATATGTAGATTGTTATCATGTAATTTCTCCGAAAACTAAAACAGAATTGGAAAAACTTACAAACAAAAAAATTGTTTATATTCCTTTTTGGGTAAATCAAAATTTATGGTTTGAAATATTAGACAAAACAACACTTAGAGAAAAATATAAAATTCCATTGGATAGCTTTGTTATAGGATCTTTTCAAAGAGATACTGAAGGTAGTGATCTAAAAAGTCCAAAATTAATTAAAGGTCCAGATAGATTTGTAGAAATAGTTCAAGATTATCATGAAAGAAATAAAAATATCGTCGTTTTGTTAACAGGTAAGAGAAGACAGTTTGTTATTAACGAACTTAAAAATTTAGATGTTACGTATTTATATTTTGAGATGACTGATTTTAATATACTAAATGAACTTTACAATTGCTTAGATTTATATATTGTTGCATCACGTATTGAAGGAGGGCCACAAGCTATAGTTGAATGTGGAATTACTAGAACACCCATTATCTCGACAGATGTAGGTTTTGCTTCCGATATTCTTGCGAAGGAATCTATTTTCAATATGAGTAATTTCAAAAATGCAAAACCCGACATTGATGTTGCCTATAAAAACTCAAAATTACTATGCATGCCTCAAGGGTTTAATAAATTTATCAAGTTATTTGAAGCTTTAAATTAAAATACATAGTCATGCAAATCAGTAAAGAAAAAATTTATGGTTGGAGTCAAACAACAAGTGACTCTTCAAACATTTTTTATATTCAGAGTAAAAAAGATTTGTTTAAAGTTATTGATCTAGCAAAAAATGAAGAAATGAAAATTTCGAATATAGGTTCTGGAAGATCATACGGTGATAATTTTCTTAATGATGAAATCTCAATAAGCTATTCAAAATTTAATAAAATTTTAAATTACGATATAAAAAATAAAAAAATAACTTTAGAACCAGGTGCAACAATTGATAGTATATTACGAACAACATTGTCCGATGGACTGATGTTTCCAGTTATGCCTGGAATTAGATATGCTAGCGTAGGTGGCTGTCTTTCAAATAATGTCCACGGAAAAAACGTTCGTAAAAAAAATTACTTCGGAAATCATGTAAAAAGTCTTAAAGTTATTTTGTCTGATGGAAGAGACCTATCGTGTGACAGAACTAACAATGCAGAATTATTTTTTTCTATCATATCTGGACTTGGTCTAATTGGATTTATATATGAAGTAACATTAAACCTTGAAGAAATTGAAACTTATTTTGTTGATCAGTTTCAAATTAAAAATAAAGGTATTAATAATTTAATTGATGAGTATACAAACTTAATTGATAAATGTGATTTTTCATTAGCTATGGTAGATAACAGCAGTATCTTTTCTAAAAATGAAGGTTACAAATTAACGTATTGTAATTACTCAAAAAAAATTACAAAACTTAAACTGGATCAGCACGACGTGAAGACTTTTATGTTTGGTATTATTCCAAAGGCAATGGTACCTTTTATTCTAAAGTTTCCTTTTATGAAATATCTAATGTATCAATTTTTAGGATTTTGGTCATCAGGAGTGATTGGTTATTTTAAAAAAATGACAGTATCTTTGTCGGATTACAATTTTCAATTTGACCAGACTTTGCCAAAATATAATTATTTTTTTAAAAAAGGACTTATTGAATATCACTGCATGGTTCCCAAAAATTTATTTGAAGATTTTTATAATAAATCCATTTCAGAAATGAAAAAATTAAAACTAAAAACTGTATTTACATCTATCAAGTATTATCAAAATAGTGGTGAAAATTTTCTTTTATCTTTTGAACCAGCAGAAGACTCTTTAGGTTTAAGTATTCACTTCGACAATAAAAATAAAGACCTAATTGATACCTATATTGATTTTCTTAACAAATTGATACTTGAATATAATGGAAAAATTTATTTTGCAAAAAATATAAATATAAACAAGAGTCAATTAATTAAGATGTATCCAAATTATGGTAAGTTTGTTGATATGAAAACAAAATATGACAAAGAAGACCTAATCACCTCTAATTTATACAAAAGAATTTTTCTTGAAGTGGATAAATATCGTGGAAAATACTAATAATTTAATCAATTACAAGGATATAAATAATGTTGAAAAAGATGTTATTGATAAGTTCTATAGCAATTATGTAAACGATACACTTCTTGATTTATATAACATTTTAGGGCTGAATGACTTAGATTATGTAGGGGGTGAGGGGTGCTACTTAATCCTGAAAAATCAAAAAAAGATACTAGATTTAACTGGCGGTTTAGGAGTCCTCAATCTAGGGCACAACCACCCTCTCATTAAAGAGGTAGAAAGTTTTTATAATGAAAATAATCAAGTAGATATTTTAAAATTAGGAGTAAATAAACAACAAGCTGTCTTAGCCCATAATCTTGTCCAAGTTTTGCCTAAATCATTAGAAAAATGTTTTTTTTCAACATCTGGTGCTGAAGCTGTCGAGGCAGCCTTGAAACTTGTTATTAAATATCAGTCAAAACATGGTAAGAAAAAGGTTATTTCACTTGATAACTCATACCACGGAAAAACACACGGAGCTCTTTCAGTGACAAATTCTGAAAATTATCAAGATACATTCTTAATGAGCATTCCAGATGAATTTATACTTACAACAAAATTTAATAATATTAATGCACTTGAAAAACTGATCTCCGATAATAGTGACAGTAATGGTAATAATGATATCGCTGCACTTATTCTCGAACCTATTCAAGGTCAGGTTGTGGGCATCCCAGAAAAAGGATACTTAAAAGAAGTACAAAAAATATGTGAAGAAAATAAAATATTAACTATTTTTGATGAAATTAAGGTTGGAATGGGAAGGACAGGAAAACTATTTTCATTTATGCACGAGGATGTAGTTCCTGATGTTCTAACTATTTCTAAATCTCTTGGCGGTGGTAAACGTGCTATCGGAGCAACTATTACTAAAAATAAAATATTCAAGGAAGCATACGGAAGTAGAAAGAATGCATCATTGCACACAACTACATTTGGAGGTATAGGTGAAACATGTGCGGTAGCAATCGAATCTCTCAGAATTATTTCAGATACTAAATTTTTAGAATCTGTTGATGAGAAGGGAAATTATTTTATAGAAGAATTAATTAAGTTACAAAAATCTCATAAAAATTTAATAACTAATGTGAGAGGAAAGGGACTAATTATTGGAATTGAGTTCAATTTTCCAGCTAATTTTGAATTTTTTGATAACAATCTTATTAAAACGAAAAATCAATTTTTTATTTCTTCAATTGTAAGACAGCTTTATAAAAAATATGATATTTTATGTGCATTTGCTCTTTCAGCACCTAACACTCTTGAATTGACACCTCCTTTAATTATTGATAAGGAGCAGATTGATAATTTTGTAATTAGCTTAGACAGCATTTTAAATGAGGGATTTGCAAAGCTAGGAACAAGACTTACTGCTGGGTATTTGCGCTCAAAAATAATTACTTAAAATATAAGCATTTAGCTCGATATAATTAATTTAAAGTGATAAGAAATATTAAACAATTAGTTAGAGATGTTCTATATGTTTCAAAACTTACTGGTATATCCAATAAAAAACTTATTGTTTTAATTGCAGTAATTTTATCTCAGATGACAGCAATTTCAGATGTTTTAATTATTGTACTTTTTGCTGGACTTATAACCGGCAACTTTGAAGGTATTGAGGCATTAACTTCACTATACGATTTTGTCATTGAATATCCAGTCTTTCTTCCTGTTTTAGTTTTAATAAGATTTGCATGTATATATTTTCAGTCGATGCTTTTAAAAAATTTGGAGTTAAATGTAAATAAAAACTTGAAAATTTACTTTTTAAGGGAAATATTTGATAAAAGAAATTATTCCGTTGCAGATTCCTTCTTTTATATAAATGTATTGTCAGGACACATATCTTTTTTCTATTCAAGTTTTACAAGCTTCTTAAATAGTTTGTTACAAATAGTTGCTTATTCTTTCTACTTAGCTTTATCAGATTCAAGAACTATTTTAATTTTCATTGCTGGCGCTGTGGTCTTATTTTTACCAATTAAATCTTTAATAAAGAAAGCCCGTAATTTTATGCATAGCTCTTATATTTTTTCTAAAACTTCTAATGAGGAAGTCCAAAGAGTGGTTGAAAACCTCTTTCTAATAAAAATATTAAAAAAAGAGCGTGAAGAAATTGATGAGTTTTCGAACACATTAGAAAAATTTAATTACAATACGTTTAATAATCATCGATTTGGAGCTATAAACTCATTTCTGCCAAGTTTGATTACAATGTTTGTTTTTTCTATTCTTGTTGGCATCAAAAACATATCTAACATGATCACTCTTGATTTTATAGGTGTTACTTTAAGACTTTTTCAATCCTTAGGTATGCTCACTAGTTCTTTCAATCAAATAGTGAACTCACATGTACATATAGAAAAATTTTATCAAATCGAAACCAATAAATTAATTGCTAATAAAGAGAATTTTAAATTTGTCGAAAAAAAGAATGAAAATATTATTGAGATTAAAGATTTAAAGTTTAAATACTTTAATAGCGAAGATTACATTTTTGAAAATTTAAATCTAGAAATCAAAAAGAATACGCATACTATCTTAACAGGACCCAATGGTTCAGGAAAAAGTACACTTTTAGGATTGCTGTCCGGTGTTTTTTATTCTGAAACTGGGATTGTTAATACATATACGGAAAAATTTGCTTATATTGGAGCAATCCCATTAATTTTTTCATCAAGTTTAAGAAAAAATATACTTTACGGGAACAATAATGAAATTCAGGATTCTGAAATATTAGATTTATTGAAAATGCTTAATACTTTCAAAGAAGCGTCTAACTACGATCTTGATAAAGAAATTAGCAATAAAACTTTGTCATCAGGTCAAATGCAAAAAATTGCATTCGTCAGAGCACTATTAGCTAACCCAGAAATTCTACTATTAGATGAATCTACTGCTAATTTAGATGATGAATCTAGAAAAACTATTTTTAAAATTTTACGTGACAAAAAAATTACTATATTTAATTCAACTCATGACCCAGATCAATTTCTAAATGTTGATAGATATTTAAACATTAATATTGTTGATGAAAAAAGAGTTATTAAAGAAAGAACGTAAATTTAATACTTCTTTATTAAAAGTTTCAGATATAAAATGTTTTAAGTGCAAAAAATATTAATAATCCATAATAAATACAGAAATATTGGTGGTGAAGACATAGCAGTTGAAAATGAAGTTGCTATGTTAAAAGAATTTTATGAAGTAAGAATTTTATACTTTTCAAATACCGTAGATAATTATTTGATACAAATCAAATCTTTTTTACTAAACAACAACAAAAAAAGTAGCTTAATCTTGGAAGATGAATTGAAATCTTTTAAACCTGATTTTGCATATGTTCACAACACTTGGTTTAAAGCCTCAACTGGCATTTTTAAAATTTTAGAAAATCACAATATAAATACAATATTGAAAATACACAACTTTAGATACTTTTGCACTAGATCTTTTTTAACAAAAAATCATTTAAGTGGCAGCGAGTCTTGTAACGCTTGTGGACTATCTAAACACAAATTAGGTATTTTCAATAAATATTTCCAAGAATCATTTATCAAATCTTTAATAGTGAATCACTATGGGAAAAAATATTTTGAGATAATAAAAACTAATAATATAAAAATTTTTGTTCTTACTAAATTTCATAAATTATTTATGGAAAAGTTAGGTATTGAATCAGAAAAAATTCAAATATTTCCAAATTACTTGAATATAAATAATATTAAAAAAAATAAAATTAAAGAAAACTATATTGTTTATGCTGGGAGAATTTCGAAAGAAAAAGGCGTTGAGGAAGTGATCAAAGCATATAAAAAAGCTAAAACAATTAATTTGAGTTTGAGAATAATTGGAGATGGACCTGAATTAAATTATTTAAAAAAGAAATACGATATAAAAAATATTTCATTTATGGGAGAAGTAAATAATAAAGAAGTTCTTGAAATTATACAGAAAAGTAAAGCAGTTATAACTGGGACGAAACTATTTGAGGGCCAGCCCACATTACTATGCGAAGCTTCTCTGATGGGGGTGCCATCAATTTTTCCAAGAGTTGGAGGAATTTTAGAATTTTTTCCAAAAGATTACAAACTATCGTTTGAAGATAGTAATCTTGAAGATTTAATTAAAAAAATAAAGCTTGTTGACACTTCAGAAAATATAGAGCTAGAAGGAAAAAAAGCTGAGGATTATATTTTAGAATTTCTTGATAAAGAAGCGCTCTTTAATAAATTTAAAAAGGTTCTTAGTGAATTCAAATAATCTTGTTTCAATAATAATTAGTGTTTACAATTCTGAAAAAACTATTGAAGATTGTATTAATAGCTTGACATCTCAAACATATGAAAATATAGAAATTTTAATTATGGATGACGGTTCTACTGATAGTTCATTTATTAAGTTAAACGAATATAATCAAAAACATAAAAATATAAAATTATTTCAAAATAAAGAAAACATTGGCTTAACTAAATCTTTAAATATTTTAATCGATAAAGCTAAAGGGGATTTTATAGCAAGGCAAGATGCTGATGATATTAGTTATTCAGAGAGGATTGAAACACAGATTAAATTTTTACTTAATAATGATTTAAGTGTATGTACAACTAGGGCAAAAATAAAAAACTCATCTTTAAAAATTCCAGGAATTACTTTTTTCTTTCCAAGCAAACTAATTGTAAAGTATAAAAACCCATTTATTCATGGGACACTTATGATTAAGAAAAATGTATTGGATGAAGTTGGAAAATATGATGAAAGATTTTATTACGCGCAGGATTACAAACTCTTTAAAGACCTAATTGATAAAAAAATTAAAATCGGCAAGATAAACAAATTACTTTACAAATTAAACATGGAAGATAATATCAGCACTAATTATTACAAAGAACAAAAATATTATGCTTCTTGTGTAAAAAACAATTTAGTACCCAACATATAATTTTATTTAATTATTTAAATTGTTTTTTACGGTATCTTGAAAAGGTGAAGTATCAGTAATTAATTACTTGTTATTAGGGTTTTAAATGAAAGTTAGTATTGGCTCAAAAATTGTTGAAGGTCCTTGGGGAGGCGGTAATTTATTTGCAAAAAATTTATCTGAATTTTTATTGGATAGAGGACATGAAGTAGTATACGACCTTTCTCACAATGATATAGACATAATACTTTTAACAGACCCAAGAAGTAGAAGAGAGTCTTCTTCAACGTTTAACCACAAAGATATTAAACGTTATTTAAAATACATAAATCCTAATTCTGTTGTAATACAAAGAATAAACGAATGTGACGAGAGAAAAGGTACAAAAAACATCAATACGTTTTATAAAAACGCAAGTGAGGTTGCAGATCATATTGTGTTTGTCAGTAATTGGTTAATGGAAATTTACTTGTCGTTAGGATTACCAAAATACAAATGTTCTGTGATTTTAGCTGGTGCTAATAAAAATATATTTAATACAAAAAATAAAGAAATTGCAAAAAATTCAGATATTCTTAAATTTGTAACACACCATTGGAGTGACCATTGGAATAAAGGTTTTGATATATATAAAAAACTCGATGAATTAATCAAATCAAACAATTCTCAATATAAAGTTGAATTTACCTATATTGGAAACCTACCAGACGATTTAACTTTTAAGAAAACTAATCATATAGAACCATTGAGTGGTCTTGATTTAGCTGCTGAAATTAAATGCCATGACATATATATAACAGCATCAATTAATGAACCATCTGGAAATCACCATATAGAAGCATCCCAATGCGGTCTGCCTGTTCTGTATTTAAATAGCGGAGGCATACCTGAATACTGTGACGGCTTCGGTGTGTCATTTAATGGGATAGATGATTTTGAAGATAGCTTCAATGAAATAATAAATAACTATTTAAGTTATTCACAAAAAATGGAAAATTATCCTTTTAACTCAATAAAAATGTGTGAAGAGTTCTATGAGCTTTTTGAACAAAAAGTTTCAGAAAAAAACAAAAACAGCACTCAAATAAAAAAAAGTATTCTTAAGAATCCAATTTTATACAGTACAAAATTTTTTAATTTTATGACGAATAGGTTCAATATTAATAAAATAGTTTCAATCTTAGAAAAATTAAAATGAGTAATCAAGAAATCACATGGGCAAAAGAACTCAAAGAACCCGTTCTTAATTTTATAAAATCACTAAATATTAAGAAATATAATTATCTCCCTGCGAAGGAAGGTCTTAGTGAATATGGAGAGGGTTTAGTTTTAGGTTTTTCTTGTTTTAGCTTAAAAATTAATTACATTTTAAATCAAACAGATTATTTGGATGGTGCATATATCGAAGGGTGGAAAAATTTTATTAATTCTTATCAAAAAAATGAGTATATTAGTTTAGAGAATTATTTTGTTGATCCGTTCATTGATAAATTCTACAATCAAAAAAGTCTTGAAAATTACTTAAAAGAAAATAGTAAAAAATTGCTTAATCTGATACCGAGTTATAAGTTTGAATTACAAAAAACTAAACATTTAAAAGCAATTAATGCTGAAACGAAACAGGCAATTTCTACTTTATATCAACTCGGGTCAAAAAATGAAAAAATTATTTCAAACGTATACAATTCTGAAGTGTCTCTTGAAGTTTATTTAAACTCTTTAGATTGGAAAAAACCATGGAATGCCGGGGCGCAGTTTGCTTCTTTTTGTGTTTACTCTAAAACTCAAAATTTTGAAAATGTAAATTTCTTAAAAGAGTATATTGCAAATCTATCAAACTCTGAAACAGGATCTTACTACTTGTCAACACCTAATAGTAATAGAGAAATAATAAATGGTGCTATGAAAGTAATTTCTGGATTAGATTGGCTTGATGAAGAAATACATTATCCAGAAAAATTAATTGATTTTTGCCTATTAAACACTCCTGTTCTTGAAGGTTGCGATATTGTTGATTTTGTTTATGTACTATATATGTGCTCAAATCAAACAGATTACAGAAAGAAAGAAATCAACGAGTTAATGTTAAGTTATTTAACTAAAATTAAAGAACTTTACTTCGAAGCAGAGGGCGGATTTTCATATTTCAAAAATAAATCACAGACACACTATTACGGTGTTCCAATTACTGATGGAAGAAATCAGCCAGACATTCATGGAACTATGTTATTGATCTGGGCTGTGTCAATGATTTTAAAAAATAATGAGATTGACCTAAACTGGAAAGTTATTAAACCTTGAATAATAGACAAATAAACAAATTGCTTGGAAAATTAAGTCCATTTATACTGGTTTTCTTTTTCTTTACATTCTTGTTTTCGCGCTCTTTTTTGGGAATTTATATATTAGGTTATAGAATTGGAGAAATAGCGATTCTCTTTTCTGCTTTATTATTTTTACTTATAGTTTTTTTAGGAATTAAAAATATTAAAAGTAATATTTTTTTTGGTAAAACAAAGATTATATTTATTTCAGTTTTTATCTACTTTATCATAAGTGTATTTTTCAATGACACATCTTTTTTAAATACTTACACATACAAAGCAAGTTCATATATTTGGGTTCTCGGTTTCTTATTATTAGGTTCTTACTCAAGTAATATTTTTGAAAAAGATAGGTCTTTTTATTTAGGGTTACAAATTTTGTTGATTGTGATTTACTTTTTATCAATTTATGGATACCCAAATCAAGTAATAAGTATGTTCAACAAGTATTCAGATAAATTTGAACCCCATAAAGGCTCCGATCTAGTAATAATCTTTCTGGTAATAAATTTTTTACTTGTTAGGCACCACAAATTTAGTAGATTTGCTTTTGAAACAGTTATTTTTAATTCTTCACTCTTTTTACCTTTGTTTCTCTATAAAAGTAGAGCTGCGTTCATAGCAATTATTTTTTACCTAATATATGAGTTAATAAATTTGAGATCAACGATAAATTATAAAATTAATAGAAATATTGTCTTAATAGCAGTATTAACTATTAACCTCATTTACTCTACTGTGGTTTCACAAAAATATATAATTACTGAATATATTGGGTTTGAAGAAGTCGAATCAGCATTTAAAGATCTCTATAAATCAAGAAATGCAAACCAGATGGGTGATGAAGTCCCTTTTTTCTTTTTTGACAAAGGGATAAATGCCCCAAAAAGACTTTACTCCAGAGACGGTAATTTAAATTGGAGAATGCAAATTTGGCAAGACGTATATTTTGACATGAAAAATAAAAATATTTTCATTACCGGTTATGGATATGACAGTATAATACCAGCAATTGTTGAACAAGACGATCGAAGAGGTTACGATGGTCTCAATGAGAACGTTCATAATTACTTTGTAAACTTGATTGCTAGAGGTGGTTTAATACACTTTGGGCTTTATCTATTTTTGTTTTGGCAATTAGTCTTTACAAATCAAAACAAAGAAAAAAGAAATGATATGGTAATAATATTTCTTGTAATTATGTTTACTTCATTTTTTGATAGTTCAATGGAAAACTCACACTTCCCTTTAATTTTTTACTATCTATTAGGAACATTTTATAGCGACTCAGTAAGAAAATGAATTAATGTATAATGACTATGTTTAACTATTGTTTATGAAATGAAAAAAGCATTTATTACTGGAATTACAGGTCAAGATGGATATTACTTATCTAAATTACTTTTAGATAAAGAGTACGAAATACATGGAGTAATTAGGCGTTCTTCAACTTTTAACACTGGAAGGATTGATGAATTAATTTCAAAATATGGACCCGACAAAAAATTTAATTTGTACTACTCAGACCTTTTAGACTCCTCTTCTTTAAATTCTTTAATTAATTTAATTCAACCTGACGAAGTATATAATCTTGCCGCCCAATCACATGTAGCTGTTTCTTTTAAAAATCCTTTATTTTCAACACAGACTGGCAATAATGGTGTTGTTTCTATTCTTGAAGCAATTAAAAATAGTGAAAAAAATATCAAGTTCTACCAAGCTTCATCATCAGAAATGTTTGGAGGTATTTCAAATAAATCATTGAATGAAAACTCTATTTTTGAACCTAAGAGTCCATATGCTGCTAGCAAAGTGTTTGCGCACAATATGACAAAAATTTATAGAGAGTCATACGATCTATATTCTGTAAATGGAATTTTATTTAATCACGAATCACCTTTGAGAGGAGAAACATTTGTAACTAGAAAGATAACACGTGCTGTGGGAAGAATTTACCACAACATTCAAAAAAAATTAACTTTAGGTAATTTAGATGCAAAAAGAGACTGGGGTTTTGCCGGTGATTATGTCAAAGGAATGTGGTTGATGATGCAATATGAAAAACCGGATGATTGGGTATTAGCAACCGGAGAAACACACAGTGTTGAAGAATTCGCAAAAAATGCCTTTAAATGTGTAGATCTTAATTGGGAAGATTACGTAATGACTGATAAAAAATATGAACGACCTAATGAAGTACATCACCTATTAGGAGATTCTTCAAAGGCCAAAAAATTATTAAATTGGCAACCTGAAGTTTCTTTTGAACGTCTTGTTGAAGACATGGTAAATTCTGATTTGATTTTAGCTGAAAAGGAAAAAGTACTTTTGGACAAAGGACTAATAAACCCGACTTGGGAAAATCCTTCTTAATCTGTTGTTTTTATATTAAAATTTGCTTTTCCATTTATTCTTAAATAAATTAAAGGTCTATCAAGTTAGTTAATAAAGTTATTATTAACTTATAAACAAATGAAGAAACTTATAACTTTTATAAAAACTGAATCTTTGTTAATTGTTTCTATACCCATTGTTTTAAACTTTATATTTAATTTTGTTGAAAATAAAGAATATAGGAATCTTTTGAATGGCCAAAACGATATCAAAATTATATCTTTATTTCTTGGAAGTTTATTTATATATTCATTAACAAATACAATTAAAAAAACATTTAATCTGAATTCAAATTCATTAACTATTACTTATTTTTTCTTAAGCTTTTTTCTTTTGGACAGTATTTTTTTACCTATAACAAGATTTCTAAGTTTTGATTTATTGGTGCATATACTTTTGCTATTTTGGTTGTTAATAATAATTTATTTTAATAAAAGTATTTACACAATTATTCAACCAACATTCTCCTTTTTCCTTTGGAGATGGTTCAATTCATTGTTTATTGATGAAATATCTGATTTATCAAATTATCAAGAATTAAACACTGATGTACCAATTCAGTGGTACGGAATTACAAAAATGATTTATGAAAATAATTATTTTTTTGCTTTAGAAAATAATTTAATTGAAGGCCAAGGCTTGCTTCCTAGTTATATTCATAGTTTATTTTTAAAGATTGGATTTGATATAGAAGCTTTTATGTTTATACAAACAGCCTCTAATTTACTTTTGTTTATGGGAATTTTATTAATATCTGACTTAAGAATTTCAAAAAATAATAAAATCGTATTGTCAATTTTGTTTATAGTTCTTATTTTAAACAACGAGTGGTTGAGTTATCTACTTATCAACTCTTTAATGATCGAAGGCGTTGTAAGTTTCTTAATTGCAGTATTTTTAATAAACTTTAGCGAACATTTTAAATCAGAAAATACTCACTCTGCTATATTCTTTCTTTTTTTTGGATCAATGGTCTTAACAAAAAACTTTATTTCTATCCTGAGTTTGTTCGTAATAGTTTTAGGGTTGCTAAAAATCAAAAAAAATAAAAAAATAGCTTTTGGAATTATTATTTATAGCCTTCATTTAATCTATCAAAAAATCTTTTTTTCTAAGTTACAAAGCTTTGCGTATACAAATGAAATTAATTTTAAAGAGCTATTATTCGATTTACTTTTATTTAGGAATCTTGAACTTAAAAATATCTTCAATATTTTAAGTCAAATATTTATAGATAAACCTCTTAGTTATATATTTTTTATCTTTCTTTTTTCAAATATTATTCAAATTATCCGTTATAAAAATTACAAATTTGAAGAAGTTTTACTTTTTGTTTTTATAATATTTAATTATTTATTAGTAAACTTACTTTACATTTCTTATTGGCAAAATATTGAATATGAATCTTCCTACAGATATATAGTTAATACATTTCACTTAATTTTAATTTCGACCGGAATACAATTATCAAATTTTAAAAAAAATATTTAATTTTGAATAATAAATTATCTTTACCAATATATTAAAACCGTCAGCAAATTTAATCTTTTTTCCTTCACTGTAAAGTCTTCCATCGTAGCTAATTGGAACTTCAATTATCTCGGAATTAAATTTTAGAAATTTAGACAAAACTTCAACTTCAATTCCAAACCCCTTCTCTTTTATAGTTATCATTTTTAGAAATTCTGTTTCAATTAACCAATAACAAGTTGCTATGTCAGTAACTTTGTAAAAATTAATGGCAGAAAAAAATGCTGTAAAAATTTTATTTGCATAATAAGTTATTTTATATTTGTTTTTTCTCTCTTTGCCTTTTTTAGTTCTTGATCCAAGAATTAAACTTTTTGGATTCGACTTTGCTACTTCAAACATTTCAATTATGTCTAGGGGGTTGTATTCTAGATCTGCATCGTGAACAATAACATGAGACGAGTTAACATAATCAAGTCCAATTTTTATTGCGTTTCCCTTACCTTCACTTTTTTCCAATTTAATAACCTCAATTAATTCATATTTGTAAGCGAGATCATTGGCAATCCTATTGCTTTTATCTGTTGAACCGTCGTCTACCAGTATTATTTTTTCAAACAATTGAGTTTCTAAAAGTCTATTTACTGATTTATTTAAATACTCCTCTTCATTCAGAAAAGGGACAATTACCGATATTTGATAGTTCATAATAAAGAAATTTTATCATTATTCAACAATATTTATTAGTCCTTCAAAAGAAGATTTAAAAACCTTCTCTTTAATAATTAATTAAAGCTTTCACAAAATACTTTTTTAATTAAGTTATTTTATAATTATTTAATGAATGAAAACGCTGTCGCAATAGTGGCTGACTTTAGGTTTTTAAAAAGACATTTTACAAGATTTTTCAACAACCTTACTTCAAACGGAAAATATAAAGGTGATTTACTGATAATTACTTCTAGATTTAATCCAACATTTCTTATAAAAGATATTAAAAAAAATGAAAATATAAAAGTTATTCGTTTTAATAAAATACGCTTTCCAAAAGAAGTAAAAAGAACATATTTATCTTTAAACACCGGTGGTCAACCAAATCGATTTAAAACGAAAAATTTTCAGTGGTTCAAAATAAACTTGTTTAAACCTGAATTAAAAAAATGGAAAAATATTTTATATCTTGATATTAATTTAACAATTCATCATGATATAAGTGGCATATTTGATATTAACCCTAAAAATTTCATGTATGCAAAAGCAGATGGTTATCCTAATTACACCCAACCATTAAGTAGTCAGTTTGATAAGACCCATCCACTATATGAAAAGCTAAATACCACTTTTGATTTAAGTGATTTGAGGTATTTTCAAACTGGATTAATGTATTTTGATACCTCAATTATTCAAGACAATACAATAGAAGATATTTTAAAGATAGCAATTAAGTTTCCAATTTCAATAACCAACGAACAAGGTATATTAAATTTATTTTTTCAAATGCGTAAAGATTATACATATAAGGAATTGCCAGAATTTATAGACAATCAAATTATTTACTATTACTGGATGATAAATAATAAGAAAATATTGATAACAAAACAGCTAGTTGAACAATACAAGTAATAATTTTTTTAAATTGTTTATATGTATAAGTTAAAAATTATTTCAAATTTTTTATTTCAAATAGAAGTTAAACATTATTCTGGTTTTTAAAAAAAACCAAAACATCAAGATAGTATTATTGAAAAGTGATAAATAATTTTAAAATAATTAACTCGAATAGAGTTATTACATTTTTTTTAATTATTCTCTTTTTAATTTCCTTAAATTATTATCTTTTGTTTATAATCGCATCTTTATTTTTCATTTCTTTCATAATATATTTTGATTTATTAAAAAATTTAACAAAGTTAAACCTTAACCTATTCAAACTTTTCCCGTTACTTTTTTATGCTCAAAAATTAATATCTATATTCATTAATCAAAACAAATCAATATTTTGGGATATGCAACTTTTTATATTTGAGTTAAATTGCCAGTTTGATTGGAGTTTGCACTATACATATAAATTTTCGAACGAAATTATAGAGTGTACTTCCTTAGGGTTCGGTCCTTTTCCAAAATATATTTATGGACCATTTTCAAAACTATTTTTGGTATTATTGGACCCTTGGAGCACATCTCTTATTATCTTTTCAGTCCTTTTTATTATTTTTATATATCTTATTTTAAGCAAAGTAAGTCACGATCAATTATTTATATATTTGCTCATTACTTTCCCACCATTTTTGTTTCTTTTTGAAACATTAAATCATGATTTAATCTTTCTCTATAGTTTTCTTCTTCTTATAAGAAATAATAAAATATTAAATAATAATCTGTACCTATTTTTACTAACCATTTTGACCTTATTTAAAATTTATACGATTGCAATTCTTTTTGGTGAATTAATATATAGATTTTTTAATAATCAGAGATTTTCAAAAATTTTAATAGTTTCTTTATTCAATGTTGTAATACTTTTTTGGTACTACACTTCATTAAATCTAGAAGTACCAAACCCAATATCCAAAGTTCTTACTTTTGGACTTTTACATGATTTGAGATTGATAAAATCAATAAATATTAATTCCTATTTTTTGTTTATTATCTTATTATTTACGGGGATAATTTTATTAATTTCTAAAAGAAAAAATGTATACCGCTTACTTTTTAAATCTAAAATAGAAACCTGGAACAAAAACATTTTATATCTAATTGTACTTTTTCTGTTTCTTGGATTATTTATTAATTCTTATTCAAACTACGGATATAAATTTTCTCTCAATATTTTAATAGTATTAGTAATCACAAGATACCTCACAAAAAATGCATTAATCTTGTTGGTGTTTGTTTTTAGTATGATTCCTATTCAATATTTTGTTGGATCAACTTTAGAAAATAATTTTTTTGAATTAGTTATTTTTTTTCTTAATAAGGTAGCTTATTATGGATATTTATTTTTCATCTTAACTTTAGCTATTTATGTAATTGAAAATAAAAATTTGATTACCAAAGATATATCTGACCCTGCAAGTTAGTAGTCTGAACACTTCTTGAAATCCTATGTATTAAAAAATAGTAAAAAATCTTAACTTCTTTTACTTGCACATATACTATGTAATAGTGAAAAAAGCTTTAGTAAATCTTTTAAATAAACGCAGTTTAATTATTTGTAAAATCATTTTTTATTTTAGTTTTTACTATTCATCAATTTTGTTTTACTTAACTCTTGATATAGTGCAATCACCAGATTTCGAAAAATATTACAACTACTTCGAATTTTATTCAGGAAGTATAAACAAAACTAATCTAGAGCAAGGAAATATATATTTTTTCTTAAGTTACTTTTTTGCATTTATAATTAACCAATTAGAGCTATCGTTATCATTAAATGAAATATTAAATATATCAATATATTTTGTAAATTCAATTATTTTTCTATTTGGGTGCATAGGCTTAATAAAATATATTTCAATTTATAAATATTCAGCTAGAAATATTTACATTGTTTTCTCAATAATTTGTTTTATGCCTAGTTCAGTTGTACTGAGAGCATCTTTTAAACCCGAAATATTTGCATTTGCTTGCATCGGCTGGATGCTTTATTTTACTAATCTATTTATAAATAATAAAAACACTTATGATTCGCTCAGACTTGCACTTTTATCGAGCATTCTCTTAACATTAAAAATATCTATTGCATTGATTATTGGCTTTATTATATTTTTAGAACTTTTAATAAATCATAAAAAAATTAAATTAAAAGATTTTATTAAGCCCACAATTTTTGTAATTATTTTTTCCTCAATTTTAACATTTGAGAATTATCAAAATAATGGACTATATATTTTTGAAATTGAACATGAAGAAAAATATAATAATGTTGCAACATTAGAATTTTTTACAAATTTTGAAGCAAAAGATTTTATGGATAATCCGAATAAATATTTTTTCTTTGATTCTTTCATGGGTATAGTAATCTTTGATACGTTCAATGATTTTTTTGGTCTATATTGGAACTCAGAGTATACAGAGTTAAATAATTCAAGAAAAAAATTTTTTTTAGTTCAAAAAGATCTTTACAATGCAATTTCGCCAATAGAGATTACATTTGATAAGGAAAATTTTATTTTTAAATTTTCAGGTGATGTCGATTCAAGATGGGGAGATCCTAAATACATTGATGAACTAAGAATGAGATCAAGTTTTTATTTTTCTGTAACTTTTTATTTGCTTTTAATAATATTTTCAATATTAAAAAAAGAATTGAGATTATTCTTGTTAGCACCCTTTTTAGGCTTATTTTTCCTTATCCTTTCTTCTTTAGGATTTTTTGGAGTCAACAACTTTGATCCTACAATTGGTGATTCATTTAAAACTTTTTACATTGCCTATTTAATTATTTTTAGCTTCTCAGTGCTATTTTTAGAAATATTATCTTTTGACAAGTATAAAAAAATATTAATTATCTCAACACCGTTATTATTTCTATTCTATCTTGGATTTCCCATGGACTACAGCGAGCAGCAGGAAATAGATATTATATACAAGAATTCATTGTTACCAACTTGTTCAATCAATGGACCGTTAATTAATGACTTGTTAAATGTTGAGAAAGAACTTACGTGTTCCACAATTACAGATGATAAGGAAAAGTTTTATCCTAAGACTAAAGTTAAAAATATTGAAATAATATTGAATAAAGTCCCATTTATAAATATTTTGATTTTATTCATGCTTTTTATATTGAGTGCAAATCCAATTAAACTTTTCTTATTAAATAAAAAAATTAAATTATGAATAAAAATCATTCCAAAATATTAAAAGATTACGTAAAGAAATTCTGTGGTGAAACACCTCCTGATTTCAAACAGGTAGAAATACAAAATGATTCAAATTTTATCTTTCAAAATGATCCTAATTTTAATTCTGTACAATTGTTTGATGTTGAGGGTAACTCTGTATTTGTCAATTCATTCTTAGAGTGCCAACACTATGTTTCTGGAGGGTGGGATTACATCCCATTTCAAAGACATGAAAGTGATTACCACATGTTTTTACTATATTTTTCATTAATTATTATTTTTTTAACTTATGCATTTTCTAAAAGCAGAATAAGAAAATTATTTAGATGATACTAGACGATAAAAAGATATTCTCACTAAAAATTTTTGTTCTTATATTATTAATTTTTATACCCTTTTCACTCTCAGATTATTCAGACTCTATAGTTCCAGATAAAATAACATCTGACTTGGCATTTTATGAAATTAATACTTGCAAAATATCCTTGTATGAATTTTTAATTCACAACTCAAATGTCATTTATCAAGATCATTATAAAATAAGATTTAACAATTATTCTTCAATAAGTTGTTTTGGTCAAATTACCGGTATCGATCAAATAGGTTACACTTTTTACATCTCAATAGGTACGAATACTATTGTTAATTTTTTCCTTCAATCTTTTATTTGGATATTAATTATTTCACTTTTTCCATCAAAAAAAGATTTTACAAAACCAAAAGTCTTGGATTATGTTGTATTGAGTTTTGTGAGTTTGCTATTGTGCTTGTTAATTTATGCTGAAAAAAGATATTATGACAATTTTATTTTTTTTGAATTAAGCCTTCAACAGCGAATTTCTTATATGTATCTTTTCTTGTATTTTTTTGCTATTGGTTACATTTCTAAAGTCGTATTAGAAAGCAGATCTAATAATTTAATTAATTATTTGCCATTTACATATTTATTTATAGGTGTGTTCAGTGGGGTAAATTTTTATTTCTTGTTCATATTTTTGAGTTATTTTGGTATTAGCAAATTAATCTTTCATAAATATATGAGAAATAAATTTTATTTAATAAATTTACTAGTTTTCTTTTGGTCATATAAGGCAGTAGGTCTAAATTTTTATCTTAAGCCAGACAAAATTAGAGGACTTTCACATGCAGATTACAATTTTTTGTCGGTTCTAATTTGGTCTTATTTGATTATTTTTACATTAATTGGTGCTTATTTCTTTTTAGTCGAAAAATTTAAAAGTCTTGATATGTCTGTGTTATCAAATAATTTTATTTTTTCTAGTGCCTTTTTGTTATTCCTCGGATACTTGGGAGCATCAATGCCTTTTATAAATTTTGCAAATTATTATTTTTTTGGTCAAAGTAAATTTGGAACAGATAACTCAAATATGTTCAGTGTAAGTTTTTGGGGTGAAAACGAAGCTTGGCGGGGTTTTTTCCCCAGCGCAGAAACAATTGGAGAATTTTACGCCTTAACTATCCTACTAATAATTCTTTTTACAAAAAAATATAACACAATATCTTTAATTGGATTAATACTATCTTTGATCGGTCTTTATGCAGCAAACAACAAAGCAGCAGTGGTAGCTTTAATATTTTGTCTTTTACTGAAGTTTAATAATTCGAATAAAAATTTAAATTTCAAATTAAAAATATTGTTTTTTTCAATTCCATTTTTTTTCCTTATTTACTTTATAAGGGTTGAAAATTTTACTTATTCACTCGAATTTTTATTAAATAAAATGGTTGGTATGGGCATTAGCTATAGTTCGTTAGGTGAAACATCTTCATCTTTGTTATATTTGTCTGAAATGAATGAAAATAATTTTTTTATCAGGGGATTGTTTTCAATTTTTAGCATCGTTGCTTTTTTCATCAATAGATCAGAATTATGGGGCTTATTTTTTGCAAGATATAACCCAGGCATTGATTCATTTCTTTTTGGCACAGGCCCATTTGTGCTTTCAAATCATTACTCAGATATGAACATATCTTCAATTAGGATATCTACAGGAACTGAACTTGGGTTTTTACTACCTCACTCATCGCTACTACTACTATTATTATTTTTTGGCTTCCTAGGATTACTCGTATTTATATTTTTTACAGCCCTTACATTAAAAAAATCAAAGAAAATTAATTATAATTTTTATATTTTAAATATTTTTATTTTCTTAAATCTTATTAAGAGTGATTCACTACTTTACTTACCAGCACTACTAACTTATGCGATAATCTTTCTATACCCTTTAAAATCAAAAAGAGTAAAAACTTTAAATTAAATAACTATAAACTTGAGAATATCTACAAAAAATTACAATAATTTTTGCGTGTTTATTAAATGTTTAAAGATATATCTGCCAATACCATTGATGGAAAAGTAGGGTGTATGTAATAAGCTCTTGGCAGCACGCTTGATCCAAATACATATATATTTTCAAATCCCCAAATTTGAGAATAGGCATTTACAACCGAGTCTTTACTTTCATCCCCCATAGGTGTTGTACCTGATGGGTGATTAGCTGTATAAACTTTCTTTAAAAAATTGTTTGTATTATTTATTTGAAATGGCTCAATTTTCTTTATGATATTCCCATAATTATGAGAGAGGTGTTCAAAATAACTCATAGCCAAATGTTTTATTTGATTAATTTCGTTATCTTCTAAAATTACGTCAACATGCATTTCAGGAATTAAATTGTCTTTTGTTATTCTGATCTTTGTTTTTTTGTTTACAGGTTTTTCAATAAACAAAAAAAGAGTACATTTACCAGAAAATTTGAATCTACTCTTAAGATTTGATAACTTAAATTTTCTAAGGATTAAATTATTGTACCTCCAAAATTTAAAGTATCCGTGTGATTGAATTTCATTGCCTTCCACAACTAATCTTGGTAAAAGATAATTATCATTAAGCTTGTTTTCATTTTTATCAAATATATTCTTAAATTTTCCTAGATTTGCTAATTCAATTTCTCCAATAGGAATTCTAAGGTGGTCACTTAGATTTAGTCCAACATTTTTATCTTTAAGGTTTAACACGTTTTGATTATTTAGAAGCAATCTTGTATTTTCTATTGCACCGAGGCAAATGTATATTTTTTTACATGAAAAAGTAATTTTTTCTCCATCACTATTTTGGCATTCAATTTGAATCGTTTCACCTGGTAAAATTTTGAAAACTTTTAATTTGTCAATAAATGTATAGTTTTCATTTTTTTCCAACTCTTTGATTTCATTTTGAAAACTCCAGTCATTAAGGATGTAGGTGTATCTTAGATCATCTTTAATTCCTTTAAGATTCTGCCAGTTTTCATATATATAAGGTCTATTTTCTAAAAAATCAAAATCATCAATTTTTAAGTAATTCTTTACCCTTTTAATAGAATTTAAATAATCTTTCTTTTTTAATGGCAACTTTAATTTGCCCGTTCCAAGTTCATTTACAGGAATAGACATGCAACCTCCATTCCACATAACTTCACTTGCATTTTTATCAAGTGACGGAGCACTATGTTCAGACTTCCAGTTAATGTTTGTATTTACTTTCTTATTATCTCTGAGGTCTTTTAAATTATTTCCACTATCAATATTTAGAATTTTTATATTTTTTTTAATTAATTTACTAGATGTATAAACCCCAAGAGGTCCTCTTCCTAATACAATTGCATCGTACATAATAAATATCTTACAAAATATTTTATTTAATTACCTTACTCTCAATAAACTTTATAAATAATAGTAAAATTTTTTTATGTCTAAAGTTTTAATTTTTGGTGCAGGTCTGCGAACTAAAGACACAATTCTTCCTGCATTATCCCTAGCAGCTTCAGATTTTGATGCTGACTTCGTTACATTAAGTGGAAATCAACTTGCTATGAAAAATAAAAAAACAAAATGCTTTAAGTTCGGCTTTAGCAAGATAGATTACTCAAAATACGACTTAATTATAATTTCTGTACCTCAAACAGAAGTCTGTAAAGTTATAGACTCAATCGACACCATTAGAGACACTAAAGTAATGATTGATACCCCTGTTACAAGAAATATTTATGTGAAAACAAAAAATACTTCTATAAAAGTAATGGAAGACATAATATTTCTTCCTTTTAATGATTTAATAAGAAATTATGGAAAAATTAAAAAAATTGTAATGAGATACTCTGGTTACCAATATCATGGAGTAGCTTTGGCCAAGAATTTAATTAATGAAAAAGTTGTAAAATCAAAAAGTATTAGAAATGTTGAACGTGACGAAATAATTATTAATTTTGCTCAAAATAAAAAAGTAGAAATTAAAAATCCAAGAAATTATGAAAAAGGATACATTGAGATTATATATGAGGGTGATGAAAGATTAGTTCTGGGAAATAAACAAACATATGAAAAATTTGAAAATTCACAAATATATATTCATGGAGAAAATTTGTTTTTCCAAAATAAAGACTATAAAGAAAAAATACAGCCATTAAAAGAAAATATTAATACAAACAATTTTGTTGAATCAATTCATTTTTTTAAACTTCTAGGGCTCTCAAGCATGTTTTATAGAGCATTAAACAGCGCTTATGAAGAGTTGCCAAATATTTCTTCTTGCTATGAGGATTACAAAATTACTCACAATATTACTTTGATTAACAGACTTAAATGGAAATATATTAAAATAAAACGTAAATTGATATCTATAAACACTTAAAAATCAATTAATGAAGTAAAAGCTGAGCCTATATTGAGTATTTGTATTTCAAATCATTATTTGAAAACAATTCTTTTTATTCGACCTAGAAATATTCTTATATTTTTATAAACAAAAATTAGATAATTTTTAATTCTTTTAAAGTATTGTTTCTTAACTAAAAAAATATGGTCTTCTGTTAATACTTGAAAATTTACTATGCCATCTTTTTCATAGCTATATCCATTATAAAAATGATTTGTTTTGTCAATAATTCTATTTTTATACATCTGTAAATAATTTTTGTCTTTTAGATAAATAGCTACAAAGTCATTCCAGTTTTTCGTTCTTTTTTTGAACGTATATGACTCTAGAAGGATTAAATCATTATAGCCATTTTTTACACCCCATTTTTGCAATGCCTTGCCAGAATCAGGGTAAAATCTAAATACATCTACTAAGATATCTTGATCAAAAGCACCCCTATGAAAGTCTCCATTTGACGGAGCATTTATATAAAGAATTCCACTAGGTTTAAGTATTCTTATAAGTTCAAGAAATAGTTCCCAAAAAAATTCAGAATGTTCAAATATACTATTTGCAACTACAATATCAACAGATTCGTCATCAAACGGATATTTATAGGGATTTTCAAGAACAACGTCTACATTATCCCCACTTACAAGATCTACTCCTACGTAGTCAAGATTTTCTAAAATTGTTTTCCATTTAAGTTTTTTTTCTGGAGTCTTTAATCTTGAACCGACATCAACTACTTTTAAATCGACGGCATTATGAAAATAATTATTTATAAAAAGTTCTAAATTTTCAAATGAAGTATCATGCATATTGCTATTTTAACGAAAGTATTTAAAAGTATATTTGTAAAAATTATTGTATTTTTATAATTTAAATTTATACAACCTATTTTGAAAATATTAAAATTAATTATTTCATTTAAATGTTTAAAAATATAATAAGATTGTCTAGTAACCAATTTGCATAAAAATATGGAAACTAAAGAATTTATTACAAGTTACAAGTTTGCAAAGATTTCAAATGTAATTTATTCTGGTGTTTTTCTTGAAAACCAAATTAAAGAACTAAACATCACAGATTTTAATATTGTCAGCAAAAATAACGAATTTTTGTATATAAGAAGTAAAAAATTTAAATTAAATGAAAATGATATAGTTTTTTGCAGAACAGAAGATATAAAAAGTCTATTTTATATTTTAAAAAATAACAATCTTAAAAATATAAAACTGATTACCCATCAAAGTGATCTATTGATAACAGATAAGTATGTTAAGTTAAAACCTGAGTGTATATCACGTTGGTATAGTATAAACGTAGGGTCATCTAGTAAATATTTATTTCCTATACCGATAGGACTCTCAAATGAACATTTTAAAAATTTAAATCCAAAAGATTTTGGTGAAGTTAAAAATGAAAGAACAAGCTCTTTTGATAATATTAATAAACATATAACGATGTTTATTAATTTTCAAAAATCAACAAATTTAAATGAGAGAGGAAGTTTATATGATATTTTTAGGGATAAAAAGTGGGCCACGATTGAAGATCCAGTTCTTAAAAAAGAATCTTATCTAGAGTATCTTAAAAGTTCACAATTTACCTTAAGCCCATACGGAAATGGGATTGACACACACAGGATATGGGAAGCGCTGTACAGTGGATCTGTACCAGTAACAAAATATCATCGAACTTTTGAATACTTAGAAAATATTCCGGTACTTTTTATTAACGATTACAAAGAAATAAATAAAAAACTTCTTACAGAATTTATGGAACAATTTAGTTCTGACAATTTCAACCTTGAAAAGATGTACTTCCAATATTGGAAAGATATTATTGAGATGAATAAAATAAGTAGTAACAAATCAATTGAACTTGATACAAATAATTTAGTTGTTAATTCAATAAATTTAAAAAACTTGATAAAAAATAAGTTCAATAGCTACCTAAAAATAGTTAAATATTATTTAAGAAAAGTTAAAGATATTTTTTAAATCAAACTTCAAAGTTTTTAAAAAGTAAATAATTTTCCCAGTTACATTTTGAGACTTATACGAGAGGTGTTCTAGTGGAGCAGGCAGTATCCAGTTGTCTTTAATTTTTAGATTATTAAAGTACTCATTAAAAAAAATATGTTCTGATATATAGTCTGTATTTTTTTGTGAAAAAGAATACTCTATTTTTTGCAGTTTAATCTTTTCTACTTTGTACATACCACTTCCACCAAAAGCACTAATAATTTTAATTTTTTTATTTTTAATTTTTTCTGGAGACCATTGTTTGCGAAAAATGAATATATAATTCCATAAAAAACTTCCCAAACGTAAATATTTTTTAAGCTTGCTAGCTAAAAGCTGTGAATTTATAGTCACCCAGCCTACTGCGCGTAGTGCAAAAATATCATAATAGAAAGGATAACTAACTGGAAATATTGCATCAGTATCATTATCTTTTTCAAATTCTTTTGCTAAATCAACAAACTCTTTAGGGCTTGTAATTTCAAAGTGGTCTATATCAAAGTCCATTGGAATATAGATAAAAGATTGATAAAATTTTTCATTTTTAATCACATTCAGACAAAGGTTTCTGCAATGTGAAATTCTCTGAATTCGTGAATCATATATTCTTTCTAATCCATCCTCATTAAGGACAGTTATAAACTCGTGATTGCCAGAAATTTCTTGTAAAAACTCTTTAGTTCCATCATTTGAATCAGAATCTACAATTATCACTTGTATATTTAAATCACTTGAGTAACTGTTTAAGTTAATTAGGGATTCAATATTTTTCTTACTAGTTTCAAGACAGTTTTTTGACAATCCACAAATTACAAGATTCAAGCTAATTTTCCTTTCTTTTTTTAACATATGCTAATTCTACAAAATATAACAATAAGTGCTTATATATTTACGGACCACCAGGTAATGACTCACAAGGTTCAAGATCATCATCGCTGTCTAGCTTTGCAACATCACCATAATATTCGTAGTAAGTATCAAACCAAGCCTTAGCTTCTGCATAATCTGCAAAATCTCCACAATTTTTGGTATCACCTGGATTGTCAGGAATATCTGGCAAAGCAATAGGTTCTGGTAACTTTACAACAATTGAACAAACTTTTCCATCTTGATTGTCTTGAACATCTACAGCGTAGGCAGTAATAAAAATCGTATAATCACTTTCATAATCTAACAATTCTAAATCTAAAGAGTATGTTCGCACCTGGCCTTTCTTTGGAACATCTTCACCAGTAAATGTATATTCTGTTACTTCTGAGGCTTCATCGTCTATTTGAATGAATACTTCTTTTATATCAGCTGTAGAAGAACCTATATTTATTACTAGTGGATAAATGTCGGTGACTATTAAATTATCTTCAGGACAATCTTCAAATTCAACAATCGGAAGAGACATTATTAAATCGGTAGCTTCTTCACTCAAACCCATTGTTGAAGTAGTAGTTTTTGCAATAGTTGAAGAACTGGATGTAGTAAAAGGTTCTTCTTCAACAATAGTTGAGTTGCTATCTACACATGAAGTAAAAAGCAAAGAAATAATAAGAAGCGTATGCAAAAGTGAGTTATTATCTTTATAAAATTTCAATCTCAACAGCTTCATTTATATTTTTATCAAATTTTATTTCATATATTTTTTCAAGCATATCATTTAGTTCAGGAAGATCTTTGTTAGAAAATTCTTTATTTGTTTTTATACCATTTTCAAATCCTTCAAAGATTCCTACTAAGACCTCTGTCATTTCAAGCATTAATTTTTGATTTAACTCTAAACATGCTGGGGTAGGTCCAACATGAATAACTTCTCGAGTTGAGGGTATTAACCAAATGACTATACCAATAGTTCTATCAACTTTTGGCTCTCCTTGAAGCAAAGGTTGAAGTACATATTTTATGATTTTATTTTTTTCAAATTCACTATTTAGCACTTTGAAATGATTTATTTGAAGATTGAGTGCTTTTATCCCTCTTTTATCACCTTTAATTTCAATCTCAATATCTTCACCCAATTTAGGTAAATTTGTTACAACATTATCGGGGATACTTGAAATTTTTCCTTTTAATTTTAGATTTGAACCAATAAACGCATTTTTTTTCTCTCCCAAAATCTCTACAGATAGCAAATCAATTCCAATTCCAAAGTTGTGATATTCATTAACGATGAATAAATCATTATCGCTTAGAACCCAGTAGTATTCAGCTTGATTGTTGGTTCCAGCAATTTCGTAATTACCAAGTGCAATTTCATTATTAAATTTTTCATTCATAGAAGTCCTACACAGTCCAGCATCCTGAACAACTTGATCAAAGCTGGAGTAAACAAATGGATGAAAGCTAAAGTTTAAAACATTTTTTCTATGAGGCACTCCGCCATTTTTAGTAACGTGAGTAGACCATAGACTATTGAAGTATTCTGAACGTTCATAATTTAAAATATCTTGGTATTGCACAACATTGATAGTAACTATTAAATTTTTTGGATGCAAAAAGCGGGTCTTTCGCGGGTCTTTTGTGTTTTTTGCAGGGTTGATTTATGAAAAACCCTTGTGGGCGCTACAGGATTTGAACCTGTGACTTCTTCCTTGTAAGG